>Ga0209033_1000138_pt1 | contig 38114 bp, 65 predicted proteins | sample LauGreFa1BDMLBDN_2_FD_188218 | JGI IMG/M metagenome (GOLD analysis project Ga0209033, IMG submission 188218) | Freshwater lake microbial communities from Lake Michigan, USA - Fa13.BD.MLB.DN (SPAdes) (version 2) | ecosystem: Environmental > Aquatic > Freshwater > Lake | place: Lake Michigan, USA...
TATCTGTATCTGTATCTGTATCTGTATCTGTATCTGTATCTGTATCTGTATCTGTATCTGGCGTTCGTTTGCGTTCGCTTGCGTTTGCTTGCGTTCGTTTCTTATTCTCTCTCCATGCCCGTGCCCGTTCTGCTCCACCATCTTCACGTTCGATCTGTCTTTTCTTCCATCCAGAAACCAGATCACCATCAAGTACACGGCCTTGCATAGCATCAATGATTGCATCAACTTGCTCACAATCTAAATCAAGTGCACTTGCAATATCTTCGTTGCATATATTTTGCGTTCGTCCGCGTTCGTTTGCGTTCGATGCAATAACCAAGATATGCACGTACACTGCTATCACGGATGAAATTGATTGTTTTGATGCGCGAGAGATAGTTCGCCATTTAGGGTCGTTCGGCATGTCATGCCAAAGTCTAAGCCAAGAGTTAGCCATTTAATCACCTATAGACATCAATATTTCACGCTTCGCCTTTCTTAAGGCATTAACAATAGGCTCAATATGCATAATAGGTATTGTTATATGCACGTCATCCATTGTTGGCGCAATCTGACGAATTGTTATTGAGCCAATTTCATTTATAAAAACATGTGTTTCGTAACATGCGTTAAAAACTAAAGTTTTAGTCATCTACTTCACCATTACCATAACAATTGGTGTCCATGCAGCAATGCACAATATAAAAATACCAAGCCATGCCCAACCGATAAATGTTATTCCGATATATGTTTTCATCATAACTCCTTAATTTTTTGTGGCTTGTTAGCTTTGTTCTTATACCGATTGAATAATTTTTGATTATCCAAGTATATTTGCGGTGGTATGCCAAGCCGTAACCAGTTATGCACCCTTTGCTTTGAGAAGCCGAAACGCTTTGCAACAGCACTAACTCCGCCCATGCTATTGATTATCTTGACATGCTCAAGAATGTCCTTAATTTTCTTCACTTCCACCTCCAATTTGTTATTGACAACACGAGCATGGTAATACATAACAAAAGGAAAAGTCAAATGTGGTTTTTAAAATACAAAATAATTATTTTACAAAATGTGTTTACTTTTCTAAAAAAGTGTTTTATTATGCGTCATCAATTAAACAAAGGGGAAATGATGGGAACTTACGATCCGCTACTTGACGATGATTACAGCCCATTCGGTCATAAAGACCGCCAACAACCATGGGGTAGGTATGTTTATTTCAATCTTGATGAAGCTATTACAAACCTGACCGATGCACAGTGGCAAGATTACAACGATATGTGCGTAGCGATTGAGCATTACAAAGAGGATGTTGCTGAATGTAAAGATAGTCTTGCTCTAGCAAATAAGAAAGAAGTTTTGCTAAAAGCTCAAGCCGCATGCCATGAACACTTAATGAAATTAGTTAAAAATTACTGGATTGAAACTAAAAAGAGACTGGAGGATTAAATGACTGAACCAGATCGCGATGACAATAGTAGGTGGCAAGAGGAACAGGAACAAGAACAACAGGAGAATAAATAATGTTTCGTAAGTCAGATAGAATTTTTAAACGTCGAGTGCGTGTTTGGGAATTACTTGAAGGACGAGATGAATCTATTCCGGAATACGTGCATCGTGAAACATGGTGGCTTTTATGGTTAATCCCATTATATTCAAGAGATACTATAATTAATTATTAGGAGAATAAATAATGGCCGAATTGAAATTTACAACAATGCGTGACCCAATACCGCCAAGGCTAATTAACAAATTACCAAAGCCTACCAAGCAACAAACTGACGAAGTTAAGGCAGATTATAAAAAAGGTGTTAGATGCGATATTTGTGGTGGTTGGCATCATCCTAAAGTAGTTCACTTGGATTACTTTGGTCATGCTGCGCTTACATCTATGCTGTTGGACGTAGACCCAAATTGGACATGGGAACCATTGGCACTAGGACAAGATGGATTGCCTGTAATAGATAAGGATGGTGGAATGTGGATTAAGCTAACGGTGCTAGGTGTAACTAGGTTGGGTTATGGAGACGCGCAAGGCAAGACTGGTGGGGATGCGATGAAAGAGCGTATTGGAGACGCTTTGCGTAACGCTGCAATGCGATTTGGTGCTGCTTTAGAGTTGTGGCACAAAGGTGACTTACATGGAGAAGAACCAGCGGCGATTGAATACATAACACCCGATCAAGTAACTGTGCTAGATGATCTAATAAAAGAAGTGAAAGCAGATAAGAAGGCGTTTTTGGAATGGCTTAAAATTGAAAATTTAGACGTGTTGCTATCATCAGATTATCAGAAAGCAGTTGATGCACTTAAAAAGAAAAAGGAGGCAAATAAATGAACTTATACGAACTAACACAACAGCAATTAGAGCTAAAGCAGCAGCTCATGGGAATGAATTTGGATGAGCAAACAATAACTGATACTCTCGAAGGCTCATCACTTGAAATATCCAAAAAGATTGAAAATTACGGTATTGTACTGCGTGACAGAGAATCGTTCGTTGATGCTATTGCCAAAGAGATAGAACGACTAACAGAACGTATGAATGCTGAGAAGAAGCGGATTGAACGCACAAAGAATTGGCTATTATCAAGCATTGTTGCTCTTGAAATTAAACAGATAGAATGCCCATTGTTTACGATTGCTGTACAGGATAATCCGCCCAGTGTTGATGTGTATAACGACAAACTTATACCAGCAGAATATATGCGAGTGCCTGAACCTAAACCACCAGTACCAGCACCAGATAAGCGATTGATATTGTCTGACCTAAAGGCTGGCAAGGAAGTGGCTGGGTGTGTTCTGAAACGAGATAAGCGGATAGTGATTAAATAAGGAGTAAGTATGGACTTTGAAATTTGGTGGAACGATCAAATATCTGGTGCGCCAACGATAATATTTAATACTGATGAGGAACTTGCAAGAGCAGCATGGGAGGCAGCGTTAAAAAATAACACTGTTATAGATTGCAGGTTGTGTGAGAATTATTTTTACAAACTCAGTTCATGTTTGGCAATTGTTAAGTGTGTTAATGGGGATGCGTTCCGCCCAACTATGGCAAAGCAGTTATGGCAAACAATAAGGGAGAATAAATAATGAGAATCTATTTAGGAACTCTAAACTGTGGATGGAAGATGTACGGTATAGGATTTAAGAGCAAATGGTATTTTGGTGTTTTTATTAGAAGACAGGAGAATAAACAATGAAAATTTCACAAGAACAAGCAGAATTTAAACCAGTAACTATCACTTTAGAAACCAAAAACGAAGTGAACATTTTTTGGGATTTAATACGATCTACCAACTGCGTGGCAAAGTTTGGATCAAGCACCTCGGATGAAATACAAAGAATGTCAGAAATGAGAAGCGGGATTGTCAGCTGGCTAACTAATGAAGCTAAATTTTAGGTGGAGACGATGATTAAATACCAAACAAAGTGGCATGGGTCATCTATGGCACAAATAAAAGCCATAGAAGTGTTGCGAGAGACAGAGAAGCAAGTAGTTATTGCAATAAATAACGGTAAAGAATCGCGTGAAAATAAAAAATCAGACTGGCAAAACTGGTTTGACACTTGGAAGCAGGCACATGAATTTTTGGTGTCAGAAGCAGTAAAAGAGGTTAGAGAACTACGGCTTAAATTGCAACAAGCTAATGGTCATCTTGGGAACATAAAAGGCATGAAAGATACAACAATTTTAAAAGAGAATGAACATGGAATTCAAAGATAAAGGCCCGTGGATAGTTGTAAGCGAAACTGGTCATAAAATTGAAAGCGATGACTTCACACACGATGTTCCAAATATTTAACAAGGAGAATTAAATGTCAGTAAATAAAGTGATTTTAGTTGGAAGATTAGGCAAAGACCCTGAAACACGTTATATGACCAATGGCGAGGCAGTGACCAATGCCACGTTAGCCACCTCGGAAAACTGGAAGGATAAAAGCGGAGAAAAACAGGAAAAAACCGAATGGCATAACTTGGTGTTCTATCGCAGTTTGGCTGAAATTGCAGGCGAATATCTGCGCAAAGGGTCGCAGGTCTATATTGAGGGGAAAATTAAAACACGCAAATGGCAGGACAAGGAAGGCAAGGATAGATATACGACAGAGATTATCGTTAATGAATTACAAATGATCGGCGGCAAGCATGATGGTGGACAAGCTGTTAATACCCCGCCAGATAAAACAGAGAAGCCATATCAACAGGCGGCAGGCGGAGATGAACTAGAGTCAAATTTGCCTTTTTAGCATATAAAAACAAAGGATAAAAATGAACATCAAAATTAAAAAGTTGCATGAACGCGCAATGATTCCAACATTCGCAACAAAGGGTTCTGCCTGTTTTGATTTATATGCGATGGTTGAGGACAGCAAAAAAGTATCAATATACAAACATAGTCCAGCCATTATTAGAACTGGATTATCTTTTGAAATCCCCAAAGGACACGCAATGATGATCTATTCCCGCAGTGGGCATGGATTTAATAATGATGTACGGCTATCTAATTGTGTTGGAGTAATTGATAGCGATTATAGGGGCGAGGTTAAAGTTAAACTTGCAGCTGATGGTGGTGGATTTGGCGTATCTCACGGAGACCGCATAGCTCAAGCAATGATTATTCCAGTCCCTGCAATTGAAGGCTTCTTTGTGTCTAATGAGCTATCAGAAACAGAACGCGGTGATGGTGGATTTGGCTCAACAGGTAGTTAAATGAGCAATATAACCATCATCCTTCGGCCTAAGCCAAATACAAGCAGGGATAACGCAAAGATGATGATTGATTGCGTTCCAGATGGTTATGTTGTTTCAATCAAAGAAGGCACTAGATCGCTAGAGCAAAATGCCATGTTATGGGCGGTATTAAACGACATTAGCAAACAGGTTAAATGGTACGGTCAGTCACTAACCGATTATGAGTGGAAAGATGTATTGACCGCAGCGTTAAAGAAAGAAAAAGTAGTTCCGGGCATTAACGGTGGATTTGTTGTACTTGGTCAGCGTACAAGCAAGATGAGCAAAAAAGAGTTCACTGAACTACTTGAGATTGCATATGCTTTCGGAGCGCAGCAAGGTGTGAAGTTTAAAGATATAACAAATAAATATGACAAACCTTGATCTATATCAAATGCAAATCGACTTAATGGATTATATTAACCATAGGTGATGAAATGAAAAAGACAATAGCAATGCACGAGCAATACCGTAAAGTGCTGGAACAGTTCTACCCGACAACGCACATTGATGTTATGGCTGAAATGCTTAACCTTGAGCAAAGCCAAATACACAGGATGGCATTTAAATGTAAGATTAAGAAGGCAGAAGGATTTAAACGTAGTAAGAAGCCAAGAGTGCCAGCAAAGACTAAAAAGTATGCTGATTTAAGCAATCAACTTTCAAAATTTGTTGAATTATTGGAATTGCATGTGACTGCTTTAAAAGATAGTGGATATGCAAGTTTAGCGACAATAGCTGAAACTATATTAACAGAATGTTACAAGACAGATAAGTTGCCAAAACTTGAGTATTTGAAGCGTCATGTGGTTATCACCTAAGGAGTATATATGCCAGACATTTCAATGTGCCTGAATAAACAGTGCGAAAGCAGAACAACTTGCTACCGCTTTACAGCAATTCCTAGTGAGTATCGGCAGTCGTATTCAGACTTCCAGCCAGCAGATGGTGAAGATAAATGTAGAGAGTATATGCCGATTAGCGTAACGAAAGGAGATAACGATGGACGAATACTTATATAGGCGGACTGCAATGCTAAAACACTGGTGGTATCTTAAAAAAGATAAGCTGCACATTGTAATTACGAATTTATTGCCGCGATGGTTGGTAACGAGAGCGACTGTAAGATTAGTGGCCTACGCTACGTCAGGGAAATACTCAAATACAGTTGTACCGGAAATAACCGCGATGGAAGCAATAGGACGGTGGGAGAAGGGAGATAACGATGTCAAAAATATCTGAAACAGGCAGGGAGACGCCGTTGCCATACAACCCAACTATGGAACGTGTGCTACAAGATGCTTACTCACGCGGGATAGGTGTGTTTACCACTACGCTCATGGAAGATGGCAAAGTATCCGTTAGACGCATTCCAATAGAAGACTATGCAAAGGGTCCACAAGATGCCAACAATATCTGAAGCAGGCAGGGAGGTTTTAAAGAAGTGGCAGGAGATGGGGGTGAAGTTTCTTTATCTTGGCTACCACGGCTGTTTCAGTTTTGAATACCCCGCCAACGACTACGCAATCCCTGAGCAGCTAGTGCCGGAACAATGGGATGTGAAGCATCTATATAAAGCGATTAATGAGGGATTAAAAGTTAATAGTGGTGATGGGTTGTGCGAAGTTCGCATCCCCGCCCAAACTATACCAAAGGAACTATTAGAAATGGAAGAGCTGGGCACCAATCAGGCGAAACAGTTTTGGCTCGCATCCCAAGATAATGCAAATACTCTTGAGGTTAAAAAAATGGAAGAACCGAAGAAAAAAATCCTGATACATCACATACCTGAGCGCAAACTCTGGCTGTCGCAACGTGAGGCTGGCACGAATGAGCAGTGGAAAGTGAAACCAAGATCGTGGAATGATTGGAAAAAGATACCTATTGATGAGGAACCTGAGTGGTCTGAGTACTATGATTACACAACGGTAAATACGGTTAAGTATTATTTTTGTCTGTGTCGCAGAAAAAACGGCGATATTGTGTCGATGTCGAGAACTAGCAAGGAAACATTAAAGCATGCGGTAGCCGTAGGGGATGCAACCATCATCGGCAACATTGAAGAACGTGACGTGGAGGTTTAACTATGAGCTTTAAGCTGAATGCTAAAAATTTAGGAATCGTGACTGCTTATTGGTTAGAACACTATATGACGGATCACTGCACGTTATGCGGAAACCACGGATGGATTGACACTCGTGGAACACGAACCCCGGCAGGTAAAGATGTTGGAAGGGTGAACTATTGCATTTGTCCAAACGGACAGCAATTACGTGCTATTGGTGCTAAGTTGCCCAGCAACACTGAAGAACATAACGCGGAGGTGTAACTATGAGCTTTACCATAACAGAAACAGGCAAGGTTTTAACTGAGACAGATCAAGGCATCACCATGCCAGCGGATTACAGTTTTGACACGGTTAATAGCTTCGTACATGGCATTGATGTACATTTTGAGGATTTAGTTAATCTTTGCCTTGGGATGGCTGATCATATAGATAAGATGAAAGTAAACATGGGAACATACTTAGATTTAGACGATGTTGTGGCCGGAAACACGCTGGCTATGAAGGAGTTGGCGGAACTGCGAAAGGAAAATAGCGAATTGGCAGATGAAATTCGACGATTAAAGCGCGGTGAATTTATTTGCAGCAAATGCGGCCTTCGGAAAGATTCAGAACGAAGTAAAGAATATCACTTTTAATAAAAAAACCCCCGATGGTGCGCTGATCTAACGGGTAGCGTTGGGGGTGTTGTTGAGTGATTATACTATAAGTTATATAAATAAAATGACAGAACAAGATATTAATACATTACTTGATGATTTGTGCAAATCAATGTTGATTAAGTATAACGAGCATGTACGTGAGCATTACTATGAGCCCGCGATGGTAATAATTTTTTCACCTGATGGATATAGCAAGGCACGTTCCTGCAAAGAAGCTATTACGAGATTCTCATGCAGAAAGGATAATATTCAAATTGTGAACGGGTATCCTTTTTTACTTGCACACGAACAAAAAGAAGATTTTCTTGTTATAGTTATGGATAGTTAACACGTACAAAGATAATCTATCTGGCATATGTAGCTGTTGCCTACCGTTATTTGGCAATGGAGTGAATAAGCAAGAAGCTGGCCTTGTTAATATGCCGAAGCCAGCACTTTACTTAATTTAACAGGAGGAATCATGCGTAATTTATTAGCTCTATTTGTTCTTGCGTTAGCTTTTCAACATGCTCACGCGGCATTGGAAATATACGACCCTGCAACAGGGAAATATCTTGGAAATCTAAACGGAAATCAGTATGACCCGAACTCTGTTAACAATCCGTATGGGCAGTATGGTTCGCGTTATAGCCCTGATAGTATCAATAATCCATATGGTCAATACGGTTCAAGATATAGCCCTGATAGCCCAAATAACCCTTATGCCGCGCCTTCGATAAGGTATGATAATAGGAGATAAAATAAATGAACGTAAGAGAATTAATAAAAGAGCTTGCAAGCGAAGATGACATGGACAGCGTTGTTTATGTGCGAATCATAAATAAAGATGGAGACGAAACCTTCCTTGCTGTGGAAGGGATTGCTGTTTACAGCAACTCATATCAAGCCAGCAATATGAGAACATGCACAACACTTGAGGCTTGTTCCTAGCGTTTATGCAGTTCCTTCGATAAGGTATGATAGTAGGCGTTAATGTTTTCGAGTCGCTTCAGTTGTTAAGTATTATTTAATAACTGATTCAGTTGTAAAGGATTGCTTGACAACTGCTACATCGGATAAATTTAATGATTAAGATAACTATTAGTGTACAGATTGAGTGTGTTAGGCGTGAGATTAGAAGGCGTAAAAAGTATTATCCAATCCTTGTTGATGAAGGCAAGATGTCACAAGAGGATGTAGATCAGGAATTAGCAGTAATGCAATCGGTGATGGAGACATTAACTCAGCTTAGAGGGATGGTTAAGGGAGAATAAAATGAATAACGACTGGATTGAAAACGAACGTAAATTATTCGAGGCTTTTGCCGTAGGATGTGGATTTAACGTGCAAAGATCGAAGCGCACGTCTACACCTCCAATAGATGACTACGCAAATAGTAATACTGGCAATATGTGGGTAGGGTGGTTGGCAGCGAAGCAATCAATGATGAGCAAGGATAATGAACGTTTTCAGATCATACCAAATCCTTACGCGGTGACTCCACCATCATGGTATTGCTGATTTTATGTGTGGAGCGTCCGCGTTGACGCAAATGTTAGGGGTGAAAACATGGAACTGAAAGATTTGCCTTACCCGCTGCGACTGTGCGTAGAAATGATGCACTACGCTGCATGGATGAGCGACGAAACCAAAGAGATGCGGCCTTCGGAAGTTCGACAAGCGCTGCGAGCGTTCTTTGATGACGCACTGATTGACGAAGCGACGAACGTGCTGACTGGGCGAGCTCCTAACGCAATATAGCCACCAATTATCTTAAAAAGGAAACGACAAATGACTAAATTTAAAGTGTATCGGATTGACCAATTATGATTGAATGGAAAATTTTTGCTCGGCAATATAATCCGCCGAATGGTCAATATCTTGTATTTTGTACTGCCCCGAATTTTGACTCCGAATGGATTGATATTGCTCGATTTGATAATGGGAAATGGCACTCTTTCAAGAGCGAAATTTCACATGATTCAAGGGTGCGTAAATACAGCGAGATTAACTACCCATTAGACTAAATCAAGATTACTTAACTACTGAGGGAAGAATGAAACAAGATTTTCTGATAGATGATAAAAACACAACCCCATTTGATGCAGAATCAGAATGGTGGGGGATGCCTGAGTTTGTGCAGGAAAAACAAAAGCCGTTCGCTAAGGTTATATGCAGGTTTGAAACGCAGGAAGACTTAGATGCTTTTGCAGCACTGATAGGCCAAAAATTAACACCTAAAACCAAGAGCATTTGGTATCCATTCAAGAGCCATTGGGGTGGAATTAAAGGGAGATACAAGAGTGAATCCTGAATACCCTATTTTTATAGTTTCAAAAGGGCGATGGGAGTCCAGACTAACAAGCAAGGCTTTGGAAAATATGGGGGTTCCATATCGCATTATTGTCGAAGAGCAAGAGCGCGAAAAATACGCTATGTTTATAGATGATCGTAAAATTCTTACTTTGCCGCGAATGTATTTAGACGACTATGACACCTGCGACACTCTTTTGGATGCGCGCAGCAAAGGACCAGGGGCTGCCCGTAATTTTGCATGGGATTATGCTATCGCAATAGGCGCTGAGCGTCATTGGGTAATGGATGATAACATTGATGCTTTCCACCGACTTAACAGGAACACGAAATTTGAATGTGATACTGGGGCAATTTTCAAGGCTGCGGAGGATTTTGTTGATAGATACGAAAATGTGCCTGTATCTGGGTTTAATTACTATTCATTTTGTAAAACGACAGATTCAGTGCCGCCATTCATCGTGAATACGCGCATCTACTCTTGCCTTCTAATTGATAATTCTGCCCCGTACAGATGGAGAGGCCGCTACAACGAAGATACTGATTTAAGTTTACGAGTTTTAAAAGATGGGCTTTGCACTATCCAATTTAATGCTTTTTTATGCGGCAAGGTCACAACTCAGCGTATGAGTGGCGGGAATACAAAAGAATTTTACGCAGATGAAGGGACATTGCCAAAATCTCAAATGCTGGCAGATTTGCATCCTGACGTTGCAAAAGTTGTGTGGAAGTTTAATAGATGGCATCACCATGTAGATTATCGCCAATTTAAGAAAAACAAGTTGATTAAAAAAGATGGCATTTTAATTTCTAAAAAAATTAATAACTACGGGATGGTTTTGACTCACAACTTAATTTAGACACCAACAGACAAGAATGATTATTTGTCATCATTGGTTAATATATCCACAATCCCATTGTTATTAGCAGCGCACGACTCATACATCGCTTTCGCCTTAGCTATCCACTCAACTACATCGGCATCGGTTGAGACTTCTTGCTCGTCGGTATCGGTGGCAGTTCTGTCGGGAACTTCTGCATCATCGCGCTTGGGACTTGCGGACAGACCAAAGGTGGTTGGCTTGTTGAGCAGGCGGACAGCATCATGAGACAAACAATCGCGGTTAGCAGTGACTTTGTGTACATGAGTTAATACCGTGGTTAATTTTGCATTAGATTGATCTTTTTGCGCCTGTACCTCTGCTGCCTTCAGGTTGCTGCGTTCCACTTGAGCTTTGTATGCTTCAGCTACTTGAGCGGCAAGCTTCGCATTCTCAGCTTTAACCTCGTCAGCTTTTGATTGGCGACCTTCAAGATAAGCCCAAGTATGAGTGCATGTAAGCGTAAGCGCGACAGCACCATAAAACAATGCCTTGCGCCCAGTCGCAGAAGCCAGTAATTGAATCATCTTTCTACTTTGTCTTTCAACGGTTCTTTCACTAAGCTCCTGAGATAGGCAATTGCCGCTGCGATTACAACACCAAGTGCGGTGAACCTTTCCGGAGTCATGCTACTAGCAAATGATGGCACTGCCAATTGCAGCGTACTCAATCCAGCGAGTGCAGCAGCGAACATATTTGTTTTTGATCTCACCAGCATACGCCATAATTTTTTCAAAGTTTTCATAATTCCCAGTCCCTTATAGTTATTTCTAAATCTTCCCCATCATCTAAGGCATTCTGTATTTCTGGCATTATAACATCCATAGCGGCTTTGCTATCGCCAAGCCATTCGCCATTTCTTCCGCCTTGGCTTAATCCAACAAGGATGCAGCCGGATGTGTCATTACACGTATTGCCAGCATGAATTCTAACTCCAGTAAAATTTGGCACATCCAACAAAATAGGTAATGGTTTATTAAACCTTGCGCTATGCGTTATGCGTAATTTATATGTGCCGGCAGGTATTGCTGTTTCATGTTTGATTTTTACATCTCGACACTCATCTTCAAGAGTGAAGCATTTAAACAATCCGTCAATCAGAAGACATCCAGTTGTAAATCCTTTTTGTGGCCTATTTCTGCAAACAAGTATTTTCAATTATTTCCCTCGTTCAATAAGTCGATCAACCTTTAAATTTAATTCTCTTATAGAATCTTTAAGCTCATCTGCCTCACGCATTCTCTCTGCTTTGATGTTATCTATATTTGCCATGTTAGTTGCGATGGTTAATTTTATATCATTAAGATTTGCAGATACCCAAGTAAAAATCCCGCCCATCATGGCAGCAGTTGTTAAGATGTGTGTGATATTTATTGTTGGGTCAAATAGCTTTTTGTGCTCAACAGTGTCGTTTTGTTGTGATATTTCTTTATTTGTAACCATACGCATCTATTCCAACGGTAATTTTGCTTAAAATCAGTTAAAATGCTCTAAAACTCACTATATGAGCCTATATTCGTTTTTATATGTAATTTGACATAAATGTATCCTGATATTATTTAAGCCGTTTATACGCAATCCTAGTCGCTTAATTTTTAGGCAATTAGATAAATAAATATATTTTATGGTTGCAATGTTGCTCTTAGTGTTTCAATCTGCGCGTCGATGTCGGCGATAATCTGCGCTGGCGTTTTTGGAGAACCAGACGGTCGGGATATGGGAACATTTGGCTGTAAGATAAAATCGCGCATTAATCTGGCGGTGACCTGTACTTCCAGCTCCCTAATCTGTCTTTGGATATTTGAATTTACTTCTTTAACTATCTCCAACGGGGTTTTTATGGGCGGAGTGGAGCTATAAACTTCATCCACCATAACATCGCCCACCTCGTTCACAGCTCTCCAACCTTGTCCATCTTTTCTAATTGCATAACTCATAAGTTATCCTCCCAACCAACACACTGGGACAATCCAGTTCCGCTAACATTTTGTGCTACGTATATATTCGTGGATTCCAATTGAATAGTCACAGAACGGGCAGTGTCTGTTGCGACTAAATTTTCAGAGAAAGGTGGAGAATTAGTAGTCGAACCTAAGTTGCCAAAACTAGAATTTGGAGCGATGAGTATTATCGAGGTAGTGCCTCCACCTGATGCCGTAACAACTATATTTGCCGCCGTTGAAGGTGCGAAAGGGCTTACTCCTACTGCCACCCAAGTTGGTGTATTCACACTCCCTTGGCTCCCACTTGCCATAGTTGGGTATGCTGTGACATTTGTACCAGCACCTACTCTATACTGAACTTTTCTACCATATTGTGTAAATCCAAGCGGATATTTATTTGCAGTGCTGTCAGTTCTAATCCACCCAATCCGTGCCTTATACGTGTACCCGCTCGGCATTGTAGGGGATGTAGCAGAGGTAGACAGCAGTCCAGCAGTAGTCGTGCCGTTATAAATCACCCATACTGAATACCACGTGGATGTCGCAATCGTTCCAGTATCAAGGGCATTCGCACCCGTTGTTGTGCCTGCTATCGTTAAAGATACAGTACGCAGTGTTTTATAAACATTACTGGAATCTTCTACTACAATCTCATCAACGGTAACTGTTACGTTTGCGGACAACCCTGTTGCAGACAACTGAAGATTTCTGAAGGCTCCAAGCAATTGCCCACTTGTAGCGGCTGGTGCAACAATAGCCGTTCCGTCAGCTCTTGTATAGTCTACACATCTAACTACACCAGCAGCCTCACCTCGCACCTTGGCAGTATCACCAGCAGCTGTAATAATATTAGCACTGGAGGGAAGAATAAGACTTGCACCATTTGTAAATGTTAATACATCATCAAAAACAATAGTACGCTCCGCACCTTGTGCAAGAGTAATCGCTGTGATCGTAGTCGTTCCCGTAATATGAACGTAGTTACCAGTAGCAGTAGTCAGATTAATAGTCGATGCACTGGCTATATTAGAACCTTGCGCTTCGTTTATCAAGCCAGTAATACCAGTAAGCGAAGTAATATCACTGTTTGCACCAGATGCAGCCGCACCTAATGCTGTTCTTGCTCCAGCAGCAGTTGTTGCAGCAGTTCCACCATTGGCGATTGGCAATGTGCCAGTAAATCCAGTGCAATCACGCAATTGTGCTATAAAAGCAGCATGTGCCCGTTGATAATCATCCAGAATAGCTGGCGAATCTGAACCAGCAGGACTGTTACTCGATATTGTGGTAGATAGATCAGTTATGAGTGTTGGAATTGGAATTTTAGCTCTCCTTACGTGTTATTATTACACATGGTTGAATATCTTATATTTAAGTTAATTGTTGTGGCGGTCGGGGCATTTTTTCTCGGACTATTTGGCTATCTTGATTGATATGTAACGACGCCTGCCCTTACCACCGGGTTTTCAATTATTGATTTTAGTTTGCCAACTTGTGACTGCGTTAATTCTGATAGTTTCTTGCCTGCATATTCAGGATTTTGTAAAAGTCTATCAAGCTCGTTATTAATTCTACCTTTTGCGCCTGCACTAAGTATATTTACTGTTGCGCGCCCCGCTTTACTCGAATTTACCAAGTCCCACACGCTCGCCAAGACATTGGCTCTAGCCGCTTTTTGTACAGTATCAGAGCCAACCCCTCTCCCAAGATTTAATAAGTCTTGATGCTTTGATATTTCACGCGCAACCTGTCTAACTGTGCCAAGGTTTTCAGGTGTGAAAACTTGATCTGGCTGTTGCTTTATGCCAGATACAGAACGAGAAATCAGCGGCACATTCCGGTATGCTTGCAGGAATTGTGTCGATGCCTGCCTTGCCTCTCCACCATGCTTTGCAGCCTCTCCGGTTAAAGCATCAAGCATTCTTTGTGCGACAGCCATTTCAGTAATTGGCTTTGATTTATCTGCAAAAATATTATTCGCCCTTATATATTCAGGAGATTTACTCTCCATGAATTTTAAATAATCATCTTTTAGCTGCATTAATACTCTTTTTTGCGGCCCTTCTGCTCCACTTATTGCTTGATCTATTCCATGCTTTACAGATTGTAGATCGCCGCCCTTAACCACGCGGTCAATTATCTCGCGAGGCATTGTTGGAGGCATTGCAGGAATTCCTTCTTTATATGCTCCCGGCAATGGATCGGGTATTCCGTAATATGTTTCCGCACCTGCTTTTAGTGACATATCATCAATACCACCAGCTACGCGCTGCATTTCGTCACGCAATGCTTGCGCTCCACCGTCTACATCATTTAACACCTGACGCGGCATAGTGCCACTATCAACCAAATGTCGAACCATATCACCTACTTCTTGACCTTTTTTGGTGAACACTCCGCCCTGTACGCCCATTTTTGTAATCTGCTTTTCCCCTGTTATATCTCGTGCATCGCGCATTGACACCCCACCTAATTTGCGTATTTCGGCCAATAGTCCCGCGCTAGTATCTTGTGGTATATCTATACCGCTCTGTGGAACATAATCAGGATGGGTTTGCCGTAAAGAATTAACTCGATCAATATCTTGCAGCGTCATAGCCACTCCAGCATCATCTACAACAGGTATCGAGAACGGGCGACCTTGAGTTATAGCTAATTTTTCTGCATGAGATAACGCACCATATGGCCGCGCTCTAGCCATCAGCTTTTCGCCTTCATCACCAAGCATGAATGGCTTATCTTGCATAGACGAATATAAATCAGCAACAGCATTTTCACGTTTTGCTTTAAGTGCCGACAAAGAATCTGCACGAGTTAAGTCATCCGCACCACCAGCTATTCGCTGCATTGCAGATATTCTTGCATCACGCTGAGATTGATATATTTTTTGGTAATTCTCCGGGTTTACCGCAGACCTTGCTCGTTCTGTAGCAGATAATCCTGCGTTTTTACCAGCCTGCCCTAACGTATATGGATAACCAGATAGTGTATCCCCTGCGCTGATTGCTCGTTGAATAGCAGTGCTTGCCTCATTAACACCACCAGCATTATTAACTATGGCATTAACTGCGGAAATACTTGGATTAAACAATGGATTATAAATATAATCTTTGACGAATTTACCAGTTACACCACCAGCTTTTGCAGCAATTGGGATTGCTCCGCCAATAACCGCCCCAGTTCCTGCGTCCTCTGGATTAACCAAGCCAGACATAACACCGCCAGATACAGCCCCACCGCCAACACGGATTGCCGCATTCCTAGCGGCCTCACGACTTAAAATAGAAGCGGCAGGAGGAACGCCAATTGTCATTCCGCCAGAACGTAAAGAATTGGCAACCATAGGCGCAACCACTGGAGCGAATTTAGACAAGCCACCTACTGCATTCCCAAGCAATCCGCCTGCCCCGGCAGTTCCAGCAATTTGACTGGTTAGCGCGCCAGCTTTAAATGATGTTGATTCAGTGTCGGCATTTTCTTTGAAGTACTGATCTATAGCCGCCTTGCGCTCTTTGTTTGTTTTGCCTGTTATACCTAGCTCATCCAGTGGGTAAAGAAGTGTCGTGCCAATATCAGTTGCGCCCTTTAGCATCCCCGCACCAAGATTGCGATTGGCAGACTTAATCCATTCTATCGCACCTTGACGTGGCTTTTCTACTGGCGCATATTCTACCCATGGCGGTGGCGCAGCTGTAACAGAGCTTTGATATTCTTTCCATGGTTCCGCCATTATTGCTTCTCCCAATTATTTTGATCTGCTGGATCGCCGCCTTTGAATTTATATCCGTTACGGGTCATCCCCTTCATTGGTTTTGGCAGTGGCTTTGCGTTTGGCGTTTGTCCAGTAGATGGCTGCGCTGGCTGATTAACTTGTACGGGTTTCCCAAGCAATACATCACTGTTTAGTTTATAACTATCTGCAAATGTTTTATATTCCTCTCGCTTGGCATTATATTGTTTAGCACTTTCATTATTTAGTTCGTCAGCTAATTTTTGGAAGTCAAGTCGTTGTGTTGGTGTAAGCTTCTGTCCAGTAACAACCATATTCCCATAATTCATAAGCCTGTCAAGCTTACCAGAAGCCTGCATTGCCATAGCTAATTCTGACTCTCTAACAACAGAGCCGGGGTCAAGCATCTTCATTAACTTTGTAGCCGCCGCAAGATCACCAGCAGGTGATTTTAAATTAAGTCCTGCGGCAATTTGTTTGTACGCAGATTGAACATCTTGATGCGCTTTATAGATTGGCTCTGCTTTAAATGCAGAGCTAAATTTCATTTCATTTTCCAGCCCTTTTTGTCCTGTATTTACAGATACATTTGATGCTGTAGCTTTCCTGCGTGCCGTGTCCCAATCAGTAAATGACCGCTTCTCTCCTTGCTCTCTAGCAAATATATATTCTTGTATAGCAGCAGGCGATGGCTCTTTTTTTTCTGGCGCAGTAAAAATAACCTCATTTTTACTTGTGTTGTATAAAGTTCCACCGGGAGCGACGTTTGTCGGCCTATCTGGAGCAGTAAATACAGGCTGATTGTTTTGCGGGTTAACTAATGTTGTTCCAGGAGAAACGCTTATAGGCTGAACCTTGCTTTTTTCATATTCTTGATAAGGTATATTAGGAACAATATTTCCATAGCTATCCGTTATAAGCGGTTTATTTATATCTTGCTCTTTTGGCAAAGTATAATCTATTTGTTTTGTATTTGGGTTATATATACTTGCTCCAGGCTGCAAAATTGAATTTGGCAATGGTTGTTGCGCTACACCGTCTAAATATTTTATTTTACCGCTCTTACTTACAACAAAAGCATTCCCACTTTGGTCATATTGCGGTGTTGTACTGTATTCATCGTCCTTAACAGGGGAAGTAATGCCTTCTAGATATTGAGGCTTACCATCATCTCCCACTACATAAGCCCTGCCTGCTTGGTCGTGCTGCACAGATGTACCATACCTTGTTGGTGCGCTTGGCGCATTATAAACAGGAACAGCACCAGCTCCAGCTCCTTCTGTTGTTTTAATTAAATTCCCACCAACAACATGGTAAGCTGTTTTATCTTGCTGCTTAACTCCTGACAAGTATTTTATAGCCCCGTCCTTCCCAACAACAAAAGCATTCCCACTTTGGTCATATTGCGGTGTTGTACTGTATTCAGGATTAAACATACTATTCCAATCCTTTAGCTCTGGCGCAGTAAACAGACCAGATGTAACCATCTTATTAAGGTCTTTTGTATCGCCCATTGAAGTCAGAAATTCTTGTTTCTGACGCTCTTTTTCAAGAGCAGCCTTACGTTGCTCAACTTCACTATTATAGTTACCTATTTGTGCGCCGTACAAAGCCCTGTGCATTTCATTATTAGCAAGATTGCTTCTTAAATCTAAAGCAGTATTGTAACCAGTGATGCCTGCTAAACCAGCACGGCCTAAACTGTTGAGTGGCTGCCCTCGACGTGCGCCAGCAAACCCACCGAATGCAGTGGAAAGAAGCCCTATTCCTTCAGGTGTTTTAATAAAATCTAATAATCCTTCTGGCATGATTACCCCCATATTTTTCTGCGTTGCATACGTTCCTGCATCGCTTGGTTTATTTGATCTTGTACGGCTTGTTGACTGGATTGGTAAAGCTGTGCAACAGTTTGCGGCCCAGCTGGATTGCCTTGGCTCATATTAGCTGGTTGCTGTGCATGCGGGAATAGGTTATTTATTGCCGCTGCAGAAGAAGCCGCCTGTCCTGCACCTTTAAGGCCACCCATAATATCCGCTCCAGTTATGCCAGCAGGAACGTTAGTAGCACCAGCACCAAAAGCAGCCGGATTGAATGTTCCAGCACTTAGCCCGCCAATTCCACCAGTAGCACTAGGAGCAAGCAGTCCAGTTTCACCTGTTGCGATTAATGGATGCGCAGCACTTAATAACCCAGTGCCAGTTGCAGCAGTTCCAGCGGCCCCAGCTCCGGCAGTTCCTGCACCAAGCAATCCACCAGCAGCCCCAGTTCCAGCAGCAGCTCCAGCTGTACCAGAACCAGCCGCTAATGCTGGTGCAGCAGCCCCGCCAGTGCCAGCAGTTGCCGCAGCCGCAGCAGCCAATAATGCTAATTTTTGCCAATTCTTCATTTGCCACCCCCGTTAGTTGTAGTTTTCTGCGCCCCTTGTCCACTAAGCAATCCACCATAAGCTGCCATTTGTTTGTATGGTGTGTTTTGTTTTTCTTGGAATTGTTGGTATGCAAAATCCTTCGCTTGCTGTGCTTGATCTTGAACTTGTCCGCCGGCCTTCATTAATTGGCTTGCGTCTGTGTATGCCTGATTGCCATATTGCGGTGCAAGTTGTAGTGCAGCCATTTGATTTGCTCGATCAGTGTTGTACGCATTCCCATACATTTGCGATGCAATCTCGCCCATCTGCCTTGCCCCAACCTCTTGTATACCTGAGTTGCCAAACGATCCGCTTGTTGCATTTATCTTTGCTAGATTACCAGCCACGCCCATTGTTGCTTTGTTAACCATTGCATCAAGATATGGGTTTGTATTACCACCTTTTAGCGTGTCTTGTAGTGTGCTTTGCGCTTGATCCATTGTTGGATCACCACTCATCGCACGATTTTTAATCAAATCAATACCAGTGTTTTGAATTTCATTTAACCCTGAAAACCGCTCACCAGTATATGGCTGGAATCCAGCTTGATTAACTCTTGCGCCAGCTTGTGTCGCATAATCAATTAATGGTGAAAATCTCGAATCAATTGCAGATGTTGTTGTCTGTTCACCACCGCCACCACCATAAATTCTCCCACCGCCAACTTTAGTCATAGTACAACTATCACCAAACGGCTCTAATGCTGCATAAAGTTGTCTTCTTGAAGTCATATTACCCCCACTCTTAATATCGTATAAACAGGCTCAAATCCGCATGTTGTACGGTATAGCCGCTCTTGTGCTTGTCTTGCTGCACATCTAACTTCCGAGCATCCCAAGTCTCTTGCGAGTTGTTTGATTGCTTCAAAAAATTGTTCAAATCCGCCATTATGAGCGACTAAATCTGTGATAAATAAAACTCTTACATTAGGAAGTTGATCCACACGAATAACTCCCCATCCTCTAACCGTTTCACCATCCCACATTCTGATTAACGTGCGTTCCCCTCGGGATAGCATCATTTTAAGTTGCGATCCTGTTATCTCACCACCAGATACATCACATGCCTCAGACAAGCATGATGCGCCATCAGCCCAAGCACGATCTATGTGTGTTAATGGTACTTGTTGTAATTCCATTAGTTCCCCGTAAGAAATCTTGCCTGAACCCATGTTCCCGGCGTTCCATCAGCAAGACATTTCCAGCCTTCGATAAAATACTTGCTCCCAGCAGCCCCTAATTCAGAAGGATTAGAATTAGTTACAAAATCCCCTTTCGCCCAAGTTCCTGTCGTTGGTGCAGCCGTTGCAGCTTGGTATTTCGCGGATATTTTACCCTCTGAAAGGCTATTAACTTGCTGGGCAATTTCTCGATACCATTGAGCTGTTCCAGCGTCTACATTACCAAGTGGAGTAACATTTAATTTCATGCTGTCCCCATTGGTTTTAATGTTGCATCCATTGCCAAAACACGATTATCACCAGTCATTGCAATTGTTGCACGGTGGAATCTCGCTGCTTGCAACACGTCAAATTTACCGTCATTTAATGTATGTGTATCGCCTATTGTTAATCCATCGCCTTCGGTCATTTTTGATGATACTTGAGCGGTTGCGGTAGTAGGAGCAAATCCGGGCGCAAATCTTATGCGAATCTTGCTTAATAAACTTACCCCATCATCGTCACCCATATCTCCAGTAGTATAACTACTGGACGTAGATGCTCCGGTCATTAATTGGAGTTGGTGCGATGTGTTGAATATAGATAGAGCGCGTCCGCCACTAAGCCAAAATTGCGAATCAAACGAATATGCAGACAAACCATCAATCGTTGAACTAATAGAGCTTAACCCGTCAATCGTTACCCCCGCACTAATGTAATTTAACACGGCTTCAATATTGATCGTAACCAAGCCAAATTGTTTGGTGGCAAGGTGATATACCATCGCAGAATTTAATGTTGTTGAATTCGTTGATGGATAGAAAATCCAGACTCTGTTTGTTTGCCTGTCAAATATACATTGTATTTTGTAGCGGTAAGATGGGTTAGAGTTGGCATAAAACCATTCACGAACTTGTCCGACTCCTATCGGAACAGGCCTAGACCCATCAAACAACCATAGATTATCCTGCCCAACAATAAAATGCGCTCCACCAATATCAGTCCATGCATCTTGACCAACACATCCAGCATCACCGCCCGGCACTTGCGCCCAATCCCACACAGAAGGAGCGCCAACGAATTGCCCCAAGAAAATAGCTTTGTCTTTATATGCAACAGCATAATCTCCTAATTTCCCACCTGCTGTAATTTGCCCCGGAGCTGATACTAATTGACCTGTAGCACATAACGCTGTAACACTTGGTGTCCAGTTTGTTTCATCAAAGGTGGCGCAACACCACCATCTATTTTGAGATACACCGTAGGTTGCATCAGATGTATTTAAAGCCATCACAAATGATCCAACGCTAAATACTATCTTGGCTTTTGGTGCAGTAGCAATATCAGCAAATGCTCCTGAAGCACTGCGTTGAATTGTGTCAGTAAGATTTGATGCAATCGTAGCATTGCCAAACTGAGTAAAACTCCATCTCGTATCTGCTCCACCAGTATAATTACCAGCTCTTGATACATCAGTCCACGAGCCGCCAGAAAGCTCATATAGCTTTGTGGCTGTTCCTGCGATAATTCGCCGTGTATCATCCAGTTTTGTAATTACTACACCGCCAACACAAGCAGCAGCAAGTGCTGGTGTAGATGTTGGAGTAGAAGCAGATGGTGCGCCAGCCATCCCCGCTTCATAAGGTATAAAATTAACGCAAGCAGTAACTACTCCGGGTGTAGTCGGATCAAGATCAGGACTAAATCCAAGTAATTTATCCATTATTCAGCTTAGCGTCCAAACCAAGAAAATACACCGCGCGGCCTTATCCGAAGTGACCCAACAAAAGGTTGGCTGCGTCTTTCAGCAAACCGCTTGGCAGATTCTAAAGCCAATGAAACGATCGGCGACAATAAATTAATTTCAGCCGCATCTCTAAGGTATCTGGCAGCTTCCAGACATGAGGCGTAAAGGTATAATTCTTTTGCGTTATCAAGAACCCAATTAGTTGTAACTGTATCAGACAATGGCTGAATATCTGGCGTATAGAATAACGTGTATGCTTGGTCAGCACCCGCGCCTATAATTCTGATTTGATTATTCTCTAACGAATAAAATTGAGGGTGAACTTGTACCGTCGATGAAACATCCGGTACAGCCATATAATCCAAGTTAGTAGTCCACGAGCCTTCCGTAACAGTAATTCGCGCAATCGACCCAAAATCAGCAGGTAGAGTGACGTACCCACCAGCAATAGTTGTGCCTGTAACAGAAGTTTGCAACTCTTGCACGTTCAACTCTCGGAACAGATACGACTCTGCCAACTCAATGAATGTTGGTATTTGTGTCGTCAAATTATCCCTGTGCAGATAACTGGCAATATCAGCTTTGAGCGTTGTGTATGTCATTTCAAGAATTTCTCAAATGTAACTAACTTCGGATTTGCTTTTAGCCAAAGCACCATTTGCCGTTTGCGTTCTTCCGCCCCTTGATAGGTGTTGTTTATCCTAACCACTTCAGCCATTGGTACAATCCCGACAAAATGCCCATTCCCCCAGCTATCACCAGCAGTTAAAGACCGTAGATTAGCAGCATGCTCAAGCATTGGCTGCGCATCGTAAGTTAGCTTTGTTACAGCCTGATCACCTTCAAGAATAACCTGCTTATGAATGCCGTACTCGTTTACACCTTCATCTATGGTTACATTGGATTCAAGTTCCATATTAAATATCCTCGCATGGTGATACCTGAACAACACCAGCAGCTGATTGCTGAATTGCTGCAATGTGCGTACATTTACCTGTCGCTAAAATAAGAGGTGATCCGGGCTGCACAACCGCATCCGTGGCAACTGCTGTTTGTGTTCCTATACCAACCCTGACACAAGCTGCAACAGAAGCTGTAATACGCACAAATAACGGCACTGTTCCGTCTAGTCTATTAGGTATTGTTGCACCAGCAGAAGTTGCGCTTGTCGTTATATTGATACCAGTTGCAAATATCGTAAGTGCCATATTGACTCCTTGTTAAATATTGAGGGGCATTCCACCCCACCGGAGTTTTACGGCCTCTAGCCGTTTATTACGGGGTAAGATTAGTAATCTTTGCCTGTGCTGTTGGAGCGCGTACAGCTAAGCAACAATCTGCCGTAATCAACACTTTGTCACTATCCCCAGTCTTTGCAAGATCAACTGTTTTAAAGCCGTCCAAGAAGGCCAGATCAAGATAATCAGTGTTTAGCACATACGCAGTATCAGCACCAGACAGAAGATAATGAGGCAACACAGATATTGCGCCGAAGTCGCTCATATATACTTCTGCACCACCTACAACCACACCTTGCTGCTTCTGCTTCACGTCATAACGATTTTGAGCGATAGATGCAAACGCTGAGAACAGTGTTTTATGAGCAGGTGAAACAACCAGCATTTCAGCGAACTGGCCTGAAGTGGTATAGATGTTTTGACATGCAGTATCCAACAATGCTTTTGTAAAGGTACGGTTAGTGCCAGCAGTAATGGCAGTAGTTGGCGCACCAGAAGTCCATGCAGGAGTCGCACCAGCACCGTTATGTAACGGGTTAGATACACACTGCACACCCAAGCCACCAGATTGACCAGCAACTGAAGTTGTGGCGGCAATAGCAACCTGAGTTGAGGACAATACCATTGCTTCGATATTGCGCTTTAACTCAAGCATTTTCTTACCTTTAAGATACGGCATTTCCAGCGTTCTGCCTGCTTTCTTAACAATATTTGCACGGCGAGAAACACCGACTGTACCGTTAAAGATTTGCAAGTGATTGCCGATCCTCACGGTTGCAGTTTGAGCGTCTAGAGTTACATCATCGCCGTCAATCATCTTGTTAGATGCGGATGCGGCAGCTAGAGAGTCAGTTTGCCATTCATGATAATCAGTAACAGCAGTTACTCTCCCCATAGCTGAAGTAATTGGAGTTTCATTAGGGGATGTATTGAAGATTTTGTCGATCAGGTCTTCGCGGTTTCCTTTTAAGGAAGCCTTCTGATATAGGTTTGTTGGGACTGTCATTTAATTCTCCTTATTTACCGCAAAAATGCGGCTAGGTCATTTAGTTTTGCCTTGCCTGATTTGAATTTAGCTTCCAATTCACGGTCTCGGCGTTCATTTGTTGGTTGTGCTTGTCGTGTTGGCATACGCGGAGCGGATTGCACTTTCTTGGTAATATCAGCCTTTTGTGACTTCAATGTACGGTAAGCAACAGCGTCTCGCATGACTTTAACCATCCTATGGTCAAGCACAGTCGCGAGTTCTTCCTGCGTAAATCCGTAGTTTTTAATTACGTTACCGTAGATACCTTCCAGTTTTGGCCTATCTATTCCATCTTTTTGGAGTTCCGCCCAAGAAGTATTAAAGAGTTGCTCCTTGCGGGTTTTCTCTGCAATTTCTACTTGTAATGCGGCTTGTTCCTTTTCGCTATGGATAGACTGATCTAGCTGGTTAAGATAAGCTGCTATTTGCCTCTGCCGTTGGTTTTCTGCCACCCACGCGGCGGGGTCACTGTTGGCAAGTTCTGCCATTTCAGATTCCGACCTAATACCCGCCATGTTCACAATCGCAGCCCGTGTTAATTCGGCCTGTGAAATGTAATTCTGGCGTATTTCATCGTGTTTTTGTGTGAGGAACTGCACCGCTTCATGCTCTCTAGCAGCTAATGCTTGAGTTTTCTTGGTGTAGTCCTTTTGGCGCATGTAGGATGATGCGATTTCTTCGGGAGTTGCCTCAACCGTTTCTTCTACGCCATCTTCGCCTTTAACCTTGAAGGTTATCTTTTCGACGGGTGCAGCTTCTCCATCGGATTCTTTGTTAGATTCTTCCGATTCGTCGCTGTCGTCGTTTGTAGCATCGTCGGTTCCCTCGCCTGAGGCCGATTCATCTACTTGGTCTTGGTCTGCTTCAATTTCTTCTGCGGATTCCTCATCTGGTTGATCCAGAAATGAAACAAGGTCATTTAATCCACCTGATTCGGGTGCTTGCGCTTGTCCGTCCATTATGGGTTCCTATAGTCAAAATCCCCCTCTCGGCATTAGAGGAATATGCGGCGCATCACTGCGTTCGCTAAAAGGTAAATGCCTACCTATTTGTTACACTTCGCACGATTCTACGCCCTACCGATTCATCGCGCAAGTTATTCATATCAATCTTATGTTTAGCTAGTTTTCCAGTCTCAACTATGCCAATTAAAATACCCTCAAACTTGTCTGCTAATTTAGCCAATTGCAATAGTAATAACTGGCCTTCTTTATCACGCACTGGGCATTCTTTCCATTGGTCTACCACTGCTTGCTTTAATATAACCAATGATTCTTTGAATACCACATTCTCTAATACCTGAGTGGCATCAATTCCGCGTTGTACAAGTTTATGATCTGTCATATATCCTCTATCTTAATCTGGCTGTGGTTCAGCCCATAATGATTGACGTAATTGATTAGCAAGTAATCCAGTGGTGGTAATAGGCAATAGGCTTGCTAATAAGTCTGAACTATTGCGTTTTAATGGATCAAATGCTGCAAAGCGGGAGCGAATATCTGACGGATTATTTATATTAAATCCATTTCCAGACACTCCTGTGTACCCACCTTTTGTAGCGTCATCAATAATTGATAATGGTGCTCTATCTGAATTTATAACCATTGGGTTATTATTTCTAACCATTAACGGTAATACGCTTCCATTACCACCTTCTAAAATTGTTTTTCTGTTCGCATATTCTGATGCGTCAACCGGAGATGATGTAGACCATCCATAAGAATTAAATGCATCAAAATCTTGATTAGTCCCATGATAAGCAGGCGTATCAAACCCCATCGCCTTTGCTCTTTCCATTGCTGTGTTATTAGCCAGCAATCCTAATCCACCTTGCTCAACAGGTAGTGCGGCATTACGCTGTGCCAGCTCATGGGCGAGTTCGTATTGAGTTTTTGGCAGACTCAACGATAGACGTTGTGACCGCTTTTGTTCTACTGCTTTCCTAGCTCTATCTTGCTCGATTATTCTTGGCGTGTCAGCACTGCCTGCTATATAACTTCCATCACCACGGATAAATCCACCGCTTTCTATTTCGCTTGTTGGTATACCTTGATCTTGTAATTTTTTTATTTGCAGAGCATGAATAGGAGAATTATCAGTTAATACAGTGCCATCTTTAAGTTTTATTGCTGTTTGCCCGACAGGAAATTGTTTTGCTTTAGAGAGTATTTCAAACCCTTTGTAAGCAGGAAGACTCAATGCATTACCTTCGTCATATCTGACTATCTGCTCATTGACTGGAACATCAAACATATCTAGCGGATAAGATGCTGCACGTTGCTCTGGTGTCATGTTCATCCGCGCTTGGGTGAGACGTGCTTCTGCTTCACCTGCTAGGCGTTTGTATGCCTCGTCACCATCTTTTGGGGCGTTCCTACGGAATGACTGCAACCTAGTATATTCTTCAACTATTGGATTATTAGAAATAACCTGATTGTATTGACTATCAGTTATCCTCCCATTAATAACATCATCAAAGGCTTTATCTATAGCTTTCCGTCCTTCATATAAAGAGTCGCTGCCCTCTATTTTTTTTATTCTATTATTGATCTTTAATAATTCGCCAGCCACGTCATCAGCCGCACCTCTTGGACTACCCCCTCTTGCAAATCCCTCGCGCTGTTGGATAGCGTGTTGGAGTTCGTGAAGTGCTGGAGATTTCGCATTTAATCCTTGCGCTGTTAATTGCGGGAAATATTCGTTATACTGCATACCTGGTTTAGAAAAACTACCTTGCTCTGGAAGGTTTCCTTGATAAATAGACGCCTGTATATTTGATGTTTCTGGATATGCTTTATATAACTCAGGATGAGTAAGAGAGTTTTTTAAATCTCCGCTATTCTCCAGTATGCCGCTCCTTCCCTGATATTTTAACCCGCTTAAGCTTGCCTCATTGTCCGGTATCTCAAACCTTGGTTTACTATCAGGAAAACCAAACGTCCAACCTGTTTTGGCGTATATTTCTCTATCCGGCACGACTTGTTGTTTTAGTTTTTGCGCTAATTCTAATTTAGCAAGGTTCGCTGTTTTAGCATTTACACCAGCGAAAATGCCAGCTAGTCCAATTCCCTTAGCCCCAAGTCCAGCTATTTTAGTGCCAATACCAGTGCCAAATAAATCTAATGGTGATAAATTTAATCCTGTGATTGTTTCGGTCGGAACGCCGCCTTGCAGTCCGGGCTCTTGACTTCTAAACGCGCTAGGTAATTGGCCAACTCGGATTGCTTCTTGTATCTCAGTCAATGTTGGAGGTTTCCTGTTTAACCCTTTATGCTCGAATTCACGGCTTCTACTTGCAGCAGTAGGCTTGCCAGACATTGCCTGCATAAATTCATCTAGTGTCGCCATATCACCCCCACATTAGCAGCATTTCTATATCATCTTCATCATCCTGCATGGCCTTAGCCATCGCATGGATTTCCATAACGCGATTATAATCCTGTTCAGCCAATAATTTAGGCAAATCAAAGTTAATCGCAAATCTTTGCATCATTTCTGCAAGCCAATCTGTATCAATTGACTCAGCAGGCAGTACATCTTTAATAATACGCTTCTTAATCTTCCTGCGTTCTTGCCGAGATGATACTTTAGCCTTGGCAATTGCTTCTTCAGCTACTTGCTCGGCTTTAATATATTCTTCTGCCTCGTCTACGCTGTCAAATAATAGTATCTTTTTGCCTTTGCGTACATAGAACTTCCTAAATTCAACTTCTTGGCTGAATGTATTTCCGCTTGGCCCCCTGAAATTAGCAACATCAGGTGATTCTGTTATAGCAATACTGCCAGTTATTGTGATCTGACTACCGCCTGTTATTGCGACAATATCTGCTGATTCAGTTACTGCTAAAGCACCAGTGTGTGTCACCAAACCATTGAAACTTACTGTATCTGCTGTTTCAGTAACAACAAGTGCCCCAGTATGCGCTACCTTACCTATTAACGAAGCAGTGTCTGATATTTCAGTTATTACCAGACTTCCAGTGATTGTTGCGCTGCCAGAAACAGTGCCAGACGCAGCAAAAGTATCACTTGACTCTGTAACTGATAGATTACCTAAATGTGCAATTGAACCTGATATTGATGTTGTATCAGACGATTCTGTTACAGCCAATGATCCAGTGTGATTAACCAGACCACTGATCGCTGGAACATCAACTGATTCAGTGACGGAGAATGTACCAGTTATGCCACTACTAGCTACACTAACAAATACCCTACGCTCTTGGGGGGCAATTAATAACCATGGATTGCGTGTATATAACGCCATCTCGCCGTCTGAGAGAATGCGCGGAAATACAAACACGCCGCTTGTCGGGCTGGTAACACCCCTTCCATTCGCAGGTACGTTAGTCTGGTTAACGTATAGCGGATACGTTGATGCTAACGTATACGTTCCACCAGTTTTGGTGCTTGAAACGTCTCTACCATCCATCCACAACGATAACGCAGCATTAGCACCGTTACGCCAGCCGATAGTGTGCGGCAGGCCATCTATAACCCCAGCCGTACTCTTTATCGTTGTTTGGAACCCGCCATCATACGTGAGCGCAGATAAGGTTCCGCTCGATACTGCGTTGTAATTGGTCGAATCAGCGTTTAGCAGAATGGAGTGCTGCGGGTAATTCCCTCCGCTCTCATCGCCGTAGAAAAATAGGTCAGATAGCCTGGCTTCTGCTGCCCACGTACCTGTGACTATAACGGTAAATGCCGCGCTACTTGTAGGGATTACAGGATTACTGCTATATACAAGCCCTGCATCAGTTGTGGATGATAACTTAACTCCAAGACCTGCTGGAGTTGCAGCAATAACCCCAGCGACTGTTGGAATTCTTCTTCCAACTAGATCAGGAGCTGCATTTGAAATATAATTCGCAGCAAAAGAAAGACGTACATCATCCCGTGCCGTTACATTTGTTTGCGGCTGCTTAGTCCACGGCGTTTTAACCTTCTTGAAATAACCTGCCACGAATTACTGACCTTGATCGTAAACTGGGACTATATCAAACCGGAATGCGCTATCAGTAGCGTGTATAGTTGCGCCACCGCCGTTGTAACCAACAAGTGACATATACCTTTGGCTGCAAGTAAACTCACCGCTGGCAACACATATCTCGTTAGCAGCAGCATTCTCACTAACAACACTTCCAATGTATCGTAGGTTACGGCGCATATCTACGTCACCTAAAGCCGCATCAGTAGTTCCAACATCACCATCAATCTGCGTAGAGTCCCCATCAGGAGCAGTGGCTATGTATAAATCTAATGTACCGCCTTGTGTAGGTGTAGCTTGCCATTGTACTTCACACGACCACGAATATCGGTCTGGTCTAGGGACGGCTCCCCAATCTTTTTGAGCGGATACCCTCCCTGCACCATTGGTAACTCCTTCCATGGAGATAGCAACACCGGCTCCAGCCTCGCCATTAAATAGTACGGAAGTGCCTTTGCGTATGTATGACTCGTTAGCCATTTAGTGCCTCTCCCATTATCGTAATGTTCACTGTTCCTTCATAGGTTGTTGTTCCTGGATTAGCAGAAGTTCCAGTGCCCGATGTAAATATTTTCTCTACAACAGAAGCAAATCGAGTTGATACTGCCTTAGTTGCCGCCCATCCTGCATCAAGCAGTGCGCCACCAACTCCTGAAGGTAGGTTTTGCAATGAATCTTTAATTCCATCACGAATAGATGTATCTGCCATGTTTAGTGTCATACCGGGAGAGATTAACATTGTCTGCAATGTCATTTGTTTCCCTTCGCAAGCATGCGCTCTATTAGTATATAACTGGGTTCCATCTGGTGTATCTGCTGGAGTTAGATTCTTCCACGTTATCGCACCAAATATCGCACTTTTTGAAGCATCAGTACGCCAGATAACAAAAGTCGAAGGTAAGTTATACAATCTAACTAATTCACTGTCATTACGAATCGCTAACGCTGCTATTACGTCTGGATCAGTTGATGCAAGTATGTGATTTTTTAAAGCAACTTTTTGTTCAGGTGTCATGATTTATCCTTTATGCGCTATGAGTAATAGTTGCAGAGCTTAAAGTAACAGTGTCGCCAGCAGTGATCGCCAAAGACGAAAGAATAATATCAGTGCCACTTGTTCCAACAGTAAGCCCTTGAACAATCACTGTTCCTGCGCTTTCCTTAATCCTAGCAATTGCAGCGGTTCCGGTAGCATCTGCACTGGTATCAGATTTTGGCATAGTGAACGTCAGTGTATCACCTGTTACCGAACCACAAGGGTCGGCAAGCGTTATTGTCGCAAGCACAGAAGCGTATGCCGACGAGCATATCTCGATATATCCAGCACCCGCTCCCGAGTCTATATCATCCCGCACGGCAGTCATGCGAGTTGTTTTCAATGATGTTCTGTAATTTGCAGCCATTATATTTCCCCTTTATTCATTTAAATTAACGTGTTCAATTCCAACCGCTCTACCATCTGGCCCACGGACAATACGCTTCGGCCCTGACATCTTTGCAACCGCAGCCTGCAATATCTCCAATCCCTGCATTACTTGTGCCATATTGCTCTGCTCTTGTGTTTCGTCCTCTGGTGTCGCGCCCCTGATTTTCATTTCTTCAATGTAAATTTTCGTCTTTGCTTCAAACTCAGCCTTCCACCTGTCAAACTCGATTTTTTGTTGTGCAAGTTGAGCATCCATCATCGCTTTATTTTGTTCGCGCTCAGAATCTCTTATGTCATTTGCAGCCTGTAACTCAAGATTACCTTGTATTTCTCGTAGTTTAGCATCAGCTTTAAGCTGCTCTACCTCTCGCGTCATCTGTGTTTCAGCCTGGAATTTCTGTACATCTCGTTGCGTCTCTGCTTGATGTTTCTGAGCATCAGCTTGTATGCGTAATTGTTCGATCTGTATCTCAATTGGCGGCTCCTTTGGCTGTGGTGGCTGTTTAGACGGGTCTTGCAAGAAGTTCTGCACGTCTTTAAATCCAGCATTCTCGATAATCTTCGAGCCTGTGTGATACAAGTGAGCAGGAGTAGTCAATCCAACCGCCAAACCTTCTTTTTGAAGTTGTGCAATCATCATTAATTGAGCAGATTTTTGCTGTACATCACCAGTACCCAAACCAACATTAATAGTCATGTCGTACTGATCACGCCATTCGTTAGGATCATACTCAACAAACTCGTCTCTCAACCTAAAGCACATTTTTTGCATGTCGCCATCGGTTAATACTTTAAGAATACCTTGGAATATCGGTTTAACAAGCGTCTCAGCAATTATCCGAGCTATCAACTCTACCCGTTGCATCGCGGCAGTCATATCCATAGCGCGTCCAGTAGCCGTGTTGTTCATGCTGTCAGGATTCAATCCTTGGCTTGTACGCGATACTCCTGTGCGATTTTCGCGCATTGACTGAACATACTCAAGCATTGGCATGGATGCGCCGGCAGCAAACGGCGTGACTTGCTCAGTAACCGCATTTATATCGCGCTGTCTAACCACTCCACCTATTCTTGAATCCAATAGATCATCAATATTGGCGAGTGGTGTCCAGTTCGCATCCGTCAACACTTTAGTACGCGGATTATTTGCAAGATATAGATTATTTAGAGTTTGACGTAATAATTCAGTGTGCAGCTTTTGCAAGTCAGAAACAGCATCAGCAATACTCATTCCGTCCCATCTATGAGTATTTAATATCGGGCTGGCAGTGGCAATCGGCACATGGTTAACAACTTCTTCCTTTAGTATTTTTTCTTCCAGCCTATAAACGCAAATCCTTTCAGCTATCCCATCACCGTCTTTGTCGCATAGAATGTATTCCATGCGCAGCCAGCCAGTAGCCATGGAATCATCTGGATTTGTTCTGTCGGTATCGCCAAAATCGGCAGTTTGTGTGCTTTCTAGTTTGTTTACCGCAGTAAGTCTATTCGTTAAATCACCATGGTCGCTTGCTCTCAAATCATCAGCATCACAGTCATAACCCATCATCTTTAAATCTGACAGAGTGACGCGAATTAACCGTGCAACATACGGGCAATCTGCAAGTAGCGGGCTTGTCCATTCACGATCTACCAGCAAATCCTCTGGATTGAACGCCTCAACTTTAACAATCTTGCGCTTTTCGGTCTTTTTCATGCGACCGCTATATACAATGACAGGTTGACCAGTTTCATCTAATTGCGGCTGACCATCCTGTCCTAGTAATGTATTTGGATTAGCCATCTCAATTTCGCCATCCTCTGATTCTTGCAGCATCAAAGCAAGCATTTCCTCAGTAGCGTCTTTAAACGGCACACTTGATACAGTTTCTGTTTCTTCCTTGCGCCACATAACAGCACAATTCTTGATTATGAGCATATCTTTGATTGCTGTGTACAACACAAGGAAGCCGTTATTTTGCTTGTAGAATACATAATTACATGCGTCAGTCGCTTGTTCGGCTCCCGCCACATCATCAGCATTGATAGGCTCAAACGATACAGCTTTATCAGTAGATGTAAAGGTTTTGAGTAATGCAGGAAGTATCCATTCGACTGAATCCGACACATCACTAGCTACTATCTGACTCCATCCGTCTTCTTCGTTGCCATAAGGCAATCGGTAGTATTCGCGCATTGCGTCTACTCGTTCACTAGCTAATTGCCCATGGATGTAGTGACTGGCTGCCTGCTCTTTTTGTCTTAGCAGCTCAAGGAATTCTGTATCGTCCATTTTCATGTATGCGTCCTATTTATGCGATGTAACGACCTGATTTATATTTAATTGGCTTTGCTGCAAGACTTGTTGCACCAACTGCATCGGCAACAATAGCCATTAGTCCAAAACTATCCGCGCCATGACTAGACCAATCATGTTCAGGGCCAAGACCGATATTTCTCGTGTCATCACGCTTTTCATGATAGTAACCAACAGCGTCTAAGCCCGCTTGCGTTGTTTCTTCATTAAACCACATTTGGGGAAACATCCTTCTGGCACATTCTACCCGTGCCATTGCAGCACCTTTCCCTTGATTTGGAACAACTTCAACAGTATAACCTGCATCAGTTAACGCGGACTTATGTGAAACATCAAATATCTTATCTTGCGTATTGCCATCGTGAGGCAGCCATATGGTAAGCTTATCAGGCGAATATCCTTTTGAACGCAACCATGATAAATGAGTGGCTAAAGGCTGACCAACCGCTTCATAATAATTAAGTACTCGAATTTCTTTGCCGATAAACTGAGCCACCCATATTGTAAAAGCGTCAGCTCTAGCACCTGTTCCGCCAATATCAACAAAAGCCCGAAGCGTCATAAGCGGGTCAGCACCTACCCTACCTATCCGCCCCTCCATCCTCGCTTGTGTTATATGCTTTGCGTAGTACGCTCCAACCAAAGTTGAAACATATGCGCCTTCCCAAATATGTTCATACTGGTCAGGTCTTTCTTCTAAATCTCTCTGTCTGTCACGCTCTAGTTTCGCAGGGAATTTAGGATTGTCACGCCAATTGCATTCAACTACTTTAACTAAAGGATCATTACTATTCCTGAATCTTGACTCTACCGCCGCACTCTTTCTTTTAGGGTTCCAGGTAACCCATAATTCAGCGTTCCAATCTGTACCTTCCTCGCGCAATGTAGGAATAAGCGTCATAAACGCCTCATCTGTTACTGGCTCAGCTTCGTCAATCCAGCAAAGCAATAGCCGCCCTTTGGATTTTATACTTGCTATATTTCGATCAAGTCCGGCAAATGTGAAGTTAATACGTCCATCTTTGCTTTTAACGTACTTCTCGCCTATTTCATAATACTCAGCAAGCCAAGGCTCATCATCAATCGCGCGTTTTACTTCTTCAAGGCTTGAATCCTCTAGCGAATTCATGAACTGTCTTGCACACAAGATAATTCCACTTGTCCCCGCATTACCATGAATATAACCTTGCACAGCCGCCATTTTTGCAAAGCTACGTGTTTTTGCCGATCCCCGCCCACCATATGCGCCACGCACATCAGCCGGCCCGTCAAATACAGGTATCAGCTTTTCAGGTAGCGCAATCCTTGCTGAAATCATTTTAACGCCACTAACTCAATACGCTGAACAACTGTGGCTTTAATAACATGTTCTTCTGGAGCATTGAACCCTTGCATATCGTTCAAAACCTTCACAGCGTTGATTTTATCACCAGCCCTTGACTCACCCTCATTGATTACATTTACAAGCACTGCAACCGACTGTTCGCGTGTCCAAAGGGCTTTATTTGCAAGTTCAGCCCTTAACTCATGCACCCTTTGCGCCACATTAGCGTCAGCCATCATTTTTGATGCGTTAACATTAACCGACTCTGGCTTGGTTTCTGGTTTGACTTTATATGCAGAACGATACGCATCTGATTGATTCATACCAGATACTACAGCCTGCGCGAATGCTTCTTGTTTAGTTGTTAATGCCATCAGATTAATGCGATACGTCCAATTATTGATATAGATCAAGTATATTACACACTTTACGATTTTTTGCAAGAAAATTGATATAGATCAATATTGAATTTGAAAAGCTCGGTAATATGTGAACCATGCAATGTTGCATAAACAAGGAGCTGATTATGTACAATGATGAAGGTATGAACAATATTATAAACAACTGGGTTGCACCGTTTCTATTTGGAGCAATTGTCGCAATCCTGTTTGTTGTAGCGTTATTTTTTCCTATTAAATAGGGAAGCAAGCAGCTTGCGAATATAAAAACACACAAAAGGAGACAAAATGAAAGAACTATTCGACGTAAAAATATCAGCACAACGCAATCTTGAACGCGCAGGACGTACATTCTCAGTTACAGCATGGGAATATCGGAAAGCAATCAGGAATAATGCAGAACAGAGAGTTATCGACGGCCTACGCTACACACTAGCAGAACATCGAGCTTTAATGACTGACGCTGCCAACCATCACGAGCGAATCATGGAAAAATGGTATAAATTCCGTCCTGCTGATCGTCACAAAATAGGCATTGTATTAATGCCATCCGATGTATACGTAAAATAAGGATTATTATGGCCAATACAGAACAAGTAATTGATACAAGAGTACATTTTATATCAAGCGTTCCAAAATGCTCTACTGCGGAACAATACGAAAGCTGGAAACTTATCGCACGGCTGGCGGTTCCTAATAAGTACGGCTTTTGCGAAGATTGCACGCTTGATTTTCAATCTAAGATGATCCGCGCGCGTAAGTGTGAAAACCCGCATGTGATTATTACAGATATTGACGATTAGAAAACACTGTGATTAAATTATATTTTAAGTTTGAGTTTCAAGCGTCGCCATGCCCGAATGCCCAGGCGGTCAAGACATGGTGCGGTCGTCCGATGGAAAAAAATGCCGCAAGGTTGTCGCCCTAATTAAGGCGTGCTTTTGTGAGTTATGAAAAACTACCAAAGTCGGCGAAGGGGTGCAAAGCCCCTACTTCATATAGCAAACTGGGGCGCATTTTTGCGCCTCTTTTAGCATCCTCTTGTATTTTATATATATTTCCTCTAATTCTGCAATGCTCCATTTTTTATATTCAGGTGAAGATTCAAGCACATCAACCCTATCCTGACCTATTTTTTTAATCAGTTCAATCCTATAGTTCAATAAATTACCGCGCAAATGGAAATTACACGGCTGGCATTGTTTATGTACATTATCTTCGTTAAACCGCAAAGATGGCCTGATTGATGTGGCTTTATAGTGACCTGCATGATATTGGCCTGTATGGTGTCTTCCGCAGCTTATACATGGCTCATCCTTATCCCTATACCTAATATACGAATTAAACGCAGCCTGCGCGTCTTTAAGCCATTCTCTGCGGCCTTTTAACCTCTTCCTTTCCTCTCTTTGTTCTTTCCTGATTGCTTTTAGCTTATTTTTAGCTGTTAAAACATTAGCACATTCCCATCCGCACACAATTTGCAATGGTTTGGATGGGATAAACTTTTCACCACATGATTTGCATTTCTTAGTCTTTAACTGTTTTTCATTTACTTGCATACAATAAATCCGTCTGCTCGTAAGCATCTTGCGGTGTGTCTGGAATAAATAAATTACCCTGTGCTTTGTGCTGCTCAAATCTTTTACAAGCCGCAGCGTAATAATCTGCATCAAGCTCCATGCCCACAAATTCAAATCCAAGGTTATACGACGCTATTGCGCTGCTTCCACTGCCTAGGTGCGTGTCTAAGATGCGCTGTCCGGGTTTTGCGTAGTTGGTTAAAAGCCATTCATAGAGTTTTACTGGTTTTTGCGTGGGGTGAATTTTGTCGCCTGTTCGATTATCAAACTTAAAAAGTTTTGACGGGCAATCAAAACTAGACCAAGCAAATTCAGTGGCAGAGAAGTTAGGCCACGGCTGCACTTTGTCCCATACTGCATATCCCCGGCTCGGGGGAAGCGTAAAATAATTACCGCCCCAAATTACTTGATTTTTTGAAACACGAAACAACTCTGCAAAATAATCTTCATCTGGGATGCACGAATCCCAATTGCACTCAGCATTATTTAGTACTCTATCTTTCAATTTTCCGCCACCACCATTAAGTCGCTTACTCCCTGTCTGCCGCTGACAAGGAGTGGCTGACATTGTTGGAGCGTTTATCCCGTAGGGAGGATCGCAGACAGCCAAATCAAACGCCTTGTCCGGCAATCCGCGCATGTACTCCATGCAATCCATGTTTAATAATGTAATTTTATCGTTCATTTTATCGGCTCATACTTTGATTGCATTGTTTCATCATTCAAAAATTTAATCTCGCCATTTCCCTGTTTTAATATCCAGTCAGTCCTTCTTAGAGTGTTGCAATATGATTTATCTTTGTAAATCTGGATGTAATCCCTGAATAATTCTCCACGGAATTCATTGCTTTCAAGACAATCCAGTATTTTATCTGTGTTATCACCTGTCCACTGAATACGTTTTCCTTTTCTTGCACGTCTAACACATGGCTCCAAAATTTCATCGCTCTCACTCATTCTGCAACCTCTTTTAATGACATTAAAAAATTAACTGCAAATTCGTTGTTTTTCACAATACTTCCATCCTTAATCGACAAAGTGCCAGAAGTGGCACACCATCCGTTAGCGTTATATATTGTTCCGGTTACCACATCCATCCAATATAATTTCTGCGCCACAATAACAGGCGTAATAACCCTAATTGAGCCTGCAATATCTGCCGTCCAAAGGTCATGATCGGCAATCCATCGCTCTTTTTTATCCTTCTTCGCTCCGGCAAGAAATACATCCATACTTCGCACACAAAACCCTTCTTCGCCCGGCGTTTTAGCAACTGCTTTTGTTTTAATCATTGTTTCTCCCATTTGTCACATCCTTTTGCCGCTTCCAAATCCCTGTTATGTCCTTCGCCTATCAGCTTCCTGTGCCTGTGCAGACTACACCACCAGCGAGCCATTAAGCATACTGTGCTTGTCTTGGATGGCGTGTAGCGTCTGTGTTTGCAGGTGGAGCATTTATTTTTCATGCTCTTTGTTTTTTAGCCAAGTTATTTGTTATCTCAGCTATACGACGCTTGTTTTCTTCAATCTGCTCCGGTGTCAATCTATGCACCAATTGCAATTTATTAACTTCTGGCCTGTACGTTTTGCAAAGTGCTAAAAACTGCCCTTGTGTCGGCGGGTTATTACCAGTATCAAGTTTTGCAAGATCAATGCCATGCTTGATAGCTCCTAATGAACATCCTTGCAATGCGTCTGCCCAGTCCTTCCACACGGCCTGCATATCCTGCTCTCGCCATAAATCAGCCTGCCTTTTCCCATAGGCCATTGCTAAGCTTTGGAATATCCTCTGTACCGCTTCCAATTGCTTGTTTATTGGTAATGTCGATAATCTTGTTTCCAGTTCCATTGTTTTCTCCTAATGGTGCAAATATTTGCCTCATAGTGTCTGAAATTGAATCATGATGACTCCTTGGCCTATTAACAATCGCTTGCGGCTCGTCATGCCATCGCCCTTGATTAATATACGTTAACGGATTTGGGATGTACCTACCATCGTCTGTTAACCACTGGTCTGACTTTGATTGCCATAACAACGCTATTAACACATCATCAATTGGCGGTTTATTTTTTATCCAAGCTTTTTTTGCTGCAATTTTTCCGGATTTTTTTGGGTAAGCATCCCAAAATCTTGCAAACTCATCACCAACATGCACAGAGGGTTTGTTTTTAATATCTGTATCTGTATCTGTATCTGTATCTGTATCTGTATCTGTATCTGTATCTGTATCTG
>Ga0209033_1000139_pt1 | contig 38098 bp, 40 predicted proteins | sample LauGreFa1BDMLBDN_2_FD_188218 | JGI IMG/M metagenome (GOLD analysis project Ga0209033, IMG submission 188218) | Freshwater lake microbial communities from Lake Michigan, USA - Fa13.BD.MLB.DN (SPAdes) (version 2) | ecosystem: Environmental > Aquatic > Freshwater > Lake | place: Lake Michigan, USA...
AACAACCGCAGAAAACTTTTCGGCATCAAGTTCTGTTTCTAAAACGGCAGTAAATGTTTCAATCAAAACTTCGTCGGTTACAACCTCATCAAAAATGGCGTCAATTACTGTGCCAAACTCTTCTGCATCAAGTTCACCCTTGAGAATGTCTTGAGCCAATTCAATTGTTTCTTCGTCTGAAAGGTCGTCATCAAATACGGCATCAAAAACTGCGGTTAATTCTTCTCCCGATAGGTCTGCTTCTAAAAGGTCATCTACAACTGCGCCCATTTGATCAACTGACGCTTCTTCGCTAAACACCGCTTCCATCACAGATACAAGTTGCTCTGGTTCAAGAGTTTCAGACAGCAACGATGTAAGAACTTCTGTTACCTGTTCTGTGTCTGAAATATCTTCAAACACTTTGTCCAGTACGGCTTCAAACTGCTCATCAGAAATATCTGCATCAATGAACGATCCAAGAACTTCCGCAACATCCTCAGCATCGGTTAAATCGTCAAAAATAACATCAACCGTTTTCGCAAAATCTTTATCGGATATGTCAGTAAAATCAACATCCGCTATCACTTCGGCAATATCTTCAGCAGAAGCATTATCTGGCAACTCTGTTAATTCGTCTGGAAGACCTATAGAATTGTCTGATGGATTATCTACTGTTCCCGTTTCAGGTTCTGTGGGCTCTACTTCTATTAGCGGTAAAGTTGTTTCTGTTGATCCCCACTCTTCTGGAATGGTCGTTGCTGTTTCTTCGGTTTCAGGCAATGTTTCTTCTGGAGGCGTCACCGGGGTGGTTGGCTCTACAATTATTGTCGGTGTCGTCGGTGGTGTGGTTGTATCGGCAGTGTCTCCGCCGTCCTCCCCGCTTCCCGTATCTCCAATAGGAACAGTAGTCGTTGTTGTTGATGTAGTTGTGGTTGATGTAGTTGTAGTAGACGGTGGTGTTCCAATTGCGATTGATGCTTCACTTGTGAAAGCAGAATATTTACCGTAGGTGTCATTGTCTGAACGAATTTTGAATCTCCAAGTTGAACCAGATGCAACACCAAATCCATCAAAATAAGATTCCGCAAATGTATATTCTGTATTTAGGGCATTGGCATCACCAACATTCCCAGTCGCAACACCCCAGCCAGCGAGATCGCCTGTTGTAAAAAAGATTGCGTAACGCTCTACGGGGTATCCACTTACGACTGGCGCGTCCCAGTCAAGAACAATATTTGATCCACTTTGAGTGACTGTCAGATTTGTTGGGTTACCTACACTGTCGGGGAAAGTGTTGGAACTTTGCGTAAAGACAGTTCCAGTCGTGTATGGACGAGCAGTCCCTTGAACATTAGATGTTCCATTCCATTGGTAGTGGCGAACCCAAACTCCGTTTGCATCCCACGAGTTACCAGTAATAGTCACCCACGATTGATTTTTTTGACCGTTGTTGTATCCATCATCAAGATAAATTGAAACACCATTATTTGTGAATGTGTTGCCAGTTATCAGACGGTTGTCTGTCCCCATGTTGAATGTGGTTGGGATCCAAGAGTTGTGATAAATACCAATGCCGTTACTTGTAAAAGTTGAATTAAGTATTTGAGTGCGATTCAAGCCAGTGACATTGGCGCCGTAACTATTACTTGTAAATTGTGAGTTTTGAATTTTGGTAAAACGATAGTTGTTAATGCCGTAAGTATTGTTTGTAAATACGCTGTTGATTACATAAGTTTTGTTTTGAAACACCGAGTCTGGCTCACTCGCCCAAGTCGTGATGCCAGTAGCAAGTTGTGGTGTTGAGCCGTAGTCGCCAGCAATACCAATATTGAGGTAATCAAAAGTACAGTTTGTGTATGTCGCTGTACTCCCCCCGTTATTATTAAACACAGCAGAGCCACTATTCATTCCTGTGAAGCGAATGTTGGTGGCGTTCACCGTTCCTTGACCGTTAAATATCAGACCGCCATTGGTTGCTTGACCTTGTTTCAGGGTCATGTTGGATATTGTCAATGTTCTTCCCGATGCGACATTGAAAGGTCGGTACAGGTTGTTGCCATCAATCACGGTTTGTGTTCTGCCGTTTCCAGTGACTGTGAGGCTTTGTGTTATCTGTGGCAGAGCGCTAGTAAGGGTAATTATGCCGTCAACAGTAAAAGTGATTGCGTCATATATCCCACCAGAAGTCGCATTTGCTTGAGTGATCGCCCAACGAAGTGTTCCACTAGCAGTTGTATCATCAAGGCTTGATACGACTAAAGATGTTGGGGCGGGAATATCGTTAGGGACAAAGGAGATAGTTGAGCCATATGCAGAGCCAGAAGCATTAGTTACTTTCAAACGGAAGTAGTAAGTAGTTGAACCAGTTAACCCTGAAACAACCGTTGACACCGTTGAAATAGATGTACCAGTAAAAGTCCCCGATACAGGAACATCAACTACGGTTCCAGAGAAGTCGGATGTTGTGCTGTATTGGAATGTGGCAGTGGAACTAAAACCGTTAGGGTTCAAAGTCCCTGAGAGAGTCACAGGACCATCATCAACAGAAACTGTTGGTTCTTCGGATGAGACTATCGGCGCGGTAGCGGCAAGAGTGTCAAATGCAAATGACGCAGATTCGGTTGTGCCAGTTTCGTTAGTAGCAACAACTTTTGCATAATAGGTCTCGCTTGGATCAAGACCAGTCATATCTGCTTCAGCCGTTAATTCATCGCTACCAGTAAATGTCCCCATTGATACTGATGAAGATGAAGAGAAGTCTGAATTAACCGAATAGATAAGTGTTGCTGTGGTTGAATAGCCTTTAGGGTTAATCGTTGTGACAACATGGGCATTGGTCTGCCCAATTCCGCTAACTACTGGTGCACCAACCACTGGCGCATTGTTCCCCTCAGCGGAAAGCACATAACTAATACGGAAAGATGTTGAAGCGCCAGCACCAAGTGTCGCAACTTTAAGGGCAACATAAAGACCTGCGTCAGCCTGAAATTCACCTATATTTCCGTAATATGTGCCCGACGAAGCAGATGTGTTACCAGCAGTCCAAATTTCTGATGGGTCGGGTGAGGAAAAACCACCCGCCTGTCGTGCTACACGAGCACGAGCATCAAAAGACTGCAATGCGATAAATGCGCCGTTACCCCAACGCGCTGTTGCTTGAGCCTCCGTTCCCTGACCTGTAACTGCGTTGCAAGATTGAAACATGCTTGTGTTTGCAGGCGCACCACCACAGTCGGGAACTGTTCCCGTGCCAGTAAAGTTGTCAGGGTCAAAACCACGACCGAAATACACATCAGAAATTTCTGATCCTGTCGTATTCGTAAGGGTGACATCGGTGTGAAGTGCCTGACCTGCCGTAGGGACGCAATAACGCTGCTCTACGCTTACACCGTTATACGGGCTTGCGCTAACCCAAGAAACACACTGCGAAGAACCAGATGATTGCGCGCTAGAAACAGAACCAGAAACACCAGTTTGAACATGATCGTTTTTGGCTATTGAACCGACTTTAAGTTGCCAACCCTCAAACGGTGAACCCGGACAAAAGAAGTCGCCATCATCTGTGGACGCCGTATTCCCCCATCCGTCCATCTCGCGGTCAACACGGAAACCCAGACAGTTTCCTGTATTTTGGTGAAATCCACTAGGAACGCTGGTTGAGCCGAACGCGCCGTTTGCCCGTACACCGACTTCCGCAAACTCTCCTTGTAGAAATCCTTGACCGTTTGAGATTGCCGTAAGGCTAGAAAATGTTGCCTGAGCGGGGGAAGCAAAAGGGACAAAAAGTGCGAGCAGGGACAACGGGATGATGCACGCAAAGAAGCGTTTAAGAGAAAATGACCGATGAAGCAATGAAGAACCCCGAGAAAGATTTTACAACATTTACTCCTCATTAAAAAATAGGTATTTTTGATGTATAATCTAAATAACTTTCAAGAAAGCAACAGAGGTTTAAATGGCTGGTGCAGGCGTTCGCTTGTTTTCCGCTGGTAGCCAAGTATTGGCATCGCAGATAAACACATACCTAATGGATCAGACGGTCGCCTATTTTGCTGATAGCGCTGCCCGTGATGCCTCGTTTGGTGGCGCTGGTCAGCCGACTTTAAGTCCGGGTCGTGTGTGCTACCTGTTTTCTGACAACAAACTTTACCTTTATGGCAACGACAATACGTGGGCGGAAATCGGCGCACAATTAGACGACAGCGAAGTCACTACAGCAAAGATTAATGACCTTGCCGTCACGACAGCAAAACTCGCTGACAACTCGGTTACTAGCGCAAAAATTGTTGACGGATCTATTGTAAATGCCGATATCAACGCTTCTGCGGGAATAGCCCTATCAAAATTGGCTAGCGGAACCGCTGCCCAAGTAGTTGTCCACAACTCTTCTGGTGTTCCAACCGCAACAACCGTAACTGGTGATGTGACCATTTCATCTTCTGGTGTTACAGCAATCAGTTCTGGAGTAGTTGTCAATGCTGATGTAAGTAGTTCCGCCGCTATTGCGTACTCAAAACTTAACCTAGCGAGTTCCATAACAAATAGCGACATCTCTGATACCGCGGCTATTTCCCTCACCAAAGTTGCCGATGTAACAATATCCACAAAAACAACAACACCATATGTGATAGCGTTAGGCGACAAAAACTCGTTGATTGAAATGAACCTCGCAGGAGCCAATGTGGTCAATGTCCCAACAAACGCATCCACACCGTTCCCAATCGGCACGGTCATAAACATCGTTCAATACGGTGCTGGCAAAACACAGATTGTTGCAAGCACACCGGGAACGACTTCTGTTCGTGCCACACCGGGTAACTATTTGCGAGATCGCTACGCAACCGCCTCATTAATTAAGCGAGGCACAGACGAGTGGTATTTGATAGGTGACTTGAGCGACACGTGATAAACCAATTCGGCAATATTGCTGGTGGAGGGAAATTTGTTACATCCCCAACTAGTGTCACGGCAACAGCAAGTGGTGCTGTTGTTAATGTTACCTTCGTCGCGGCAACTTATGACGGTAAAGAAATCGCCACATATACCGTTACTTCAAGTCCGGGGAATATAACGGCATCGGGTTCATCTTCGCCAATCACCGTCAACGGGTTGACTGCTAATACCGCTTATACTTTCACCGTCACTACCGACAGCACCTACGGTGTTACTAGAACCTCATCTCCATCCAACTCGGCAACACCTCCATATTTCCCACCCTACTTTCCACCTTTCTTCCCACCGTTTTTCCCACCGTTTTTTCCGCCATTCTTCCCACCGTTTTTCCCACCGTTTTTCCCACCGTTCTTTCCTCCTTTCTTCCCACCATATTTCCCACCATGTTTTGCTCCTTCGTGTGGTTCCTGTACCCCATCATCGTCATCTGGTGTTGGAGCACTCATCGGATGTAACATGCCGGGCTGTTTGAATGGCTGTCGTTATTACACAACCACAACGACATGCAGTTGTACGGCATGCACCAATGCCTGTGGTCAGGCAGGATCAGTATCAGCAGGATGCTCAACAGCCAACACGGGTTCGGTCTGTGTATAGTAAATTCCTGTATATGCTAGTGTAACTGTCAACAAATACAAAAGGAAAAATATATGTCTGAGACAACCCCAACCGCTCCAGCCTTCACGGCACCCGTAAACCATACGCATTACGCCTTCGTCGTAGATGGCGAACTAGGCTGGCTTCACTCAATAGACAATGCGCTTGAAGGAGCAAATGCCGTATTTAAGTCGGCACCAGTAATTGTTGAAATTTCAGAAGAACAATTCCTCAATTTCCTCAACGGAGCAATCCCCCCTTACGGCAACTATAAGTGGGATGGAGCAAACTGGACGCTTTCCACAGAATAATGAGCGCATGGCAGGAATATAAAAAGAAAATGGGGTCAACAACCCCATTAACTGCACTCAATCCAGATAATTACCATTTTGATGAAACTGTTTCAAATAGCAGATACGCGATCTGTGAATCATGTCCTAGATTCTTCAAATTGACAAAACAATGCAAAGAATGCGGTTGTTTTATGGCGATCAAAACAAAACTCAAAGAGGCGGAGTGCCCTTTAGGTAAGTGGTAAGTGAGATAATGTTCATATATGGCTTATCTCGGGCATGAACACATTTACGCGTTTGACAACTTCATAACTGAAGAGGACGCGTCCGAACTAATCAGATTCCATGATGAGGAATTTGAATGGGACGGAAGCATGTCGTGGGTCGCTCCATTAGAGCAATACAATGTCGGACCCGTTGTAATGACTGGCGCCTATGCGGAAGAAATTAAAAGAAGGCTCGGTGAATGGAAACCGACTTCAACACACCCGCTGAACGCTGTGTACGGTGAAAAAATTATGAAAATAGCATCTGCTACATACGGCAGAACCCTAGTCCACCGTTTGATGCCGTATTACAAAAAGTTTTTAGTTGGATCCGACCATGACCCACACGCTGACTGCGAGGCTCTTGATCAGGGGGTTGTTGATTTCATGCCTCGCTACAGCCCAAGCGAATTCAATACACCAGTTTTGATAGAAGTCGCAGCGAACCTATATCTCAATGATGATTTTGAGGGCGGCGAATTATATTTCCCTATGCGAGATTTAGTTATTAAACCAAAAGCACGTCAACTTATCCTGTTCCCGGGCGGTCACGAATATATCCACGGAGTAAAAAAAGTTATTAGCGGTGATAGGTGTGTGCTTTTTAGCCCCCTTACAAGCCCGCAAAGACTATTGCTCCACATGCACGCCTACAACACCAATCACCAACTTCAGGAAGTTCTCAATGAGCGAAAATAACTTATTCAACGGAACAACACCAGAAATAGATAAACCAACAATCAAAGAAATCATGGATATGCCCATGGAAAGTTTGGGCGGCGGTGTTGTCAGGTTCCCCGGCGTAGTAAAAATTGACAGAGAAAAAGTAAGCGCATGGTGCGACGCAAACGCAAAAAAGGCTCACGAACAAAGATGGACATACCATAAAGATCGTGACGGCGTAACCTACGCCACCAACGAAGACGGGAACAAATTCTCTCTTGAACAGATAGAAGAAGTTCCCGTCCGTCTGCTCAACCCCGTGGAAGAAGATACGGATCCTGAAATGGTTGAGACCTTCCGCTATTGGGAAGATCAAATATATAAATGTCTAATTAAATACATTGACGAATACCCAATGGTTCTTGGAACCTTGTGGTGGAGAAGCCGCGGGCACCTCATGCGCTATGACGAAGGCGACTACCTAGGTATTCATAATGATAACGACTCAAACTTTCGTTCAACAAAAGGGAAACGATATGTCCCTAAAGGGCAGATGCAGATGCGCCAAGTTGTCGCCATCATGCTGTACCCGAACGATTGTGTCAACTCGGAAGAAGAGTATGACGGAACAAACTATGTTGGTGGAAACCTTTTCTTCCCATACTTAGGCGTAGAGACAACGCCAAAACAGGGTGATATTTTTATTTTTCCTACTAACTACATGGCAACCCATGGCGTCAAAACCGTAACCAAAGGACATAGGTACGGATATCTAGAGTTTTGGTCGCAAGGAAACTCTGACGAAAGTGTTCTAATCAGTGTCGCAGAAGCCTCTGAAGCAGATGGTTGGTGTAGACCGCATTGGATTGACAACCTGTACGATGACTATCACAAATACTGTTTATATTCAGAATATTTAAATCCTGAGAAAGTTGATCGCGCAAATCCTGTCTATCAAAATCGCACACTTGAGGGGAAAGAGGGTCAAATGCAACCCTATTCGCATCACAGAGTTTTTGAAGACAATAAAGACAGAGGGAAAATAGATCCAGATGTTCTCATGTCCGACATTCAAGAAAGTTGAATTCGTTGATCTACTAGTTAATGCCCCATATTACGGGCATCTTCTCAATGTTTATGGTGCTGTAGGTTTCAAAAAACTAAACATTACCGAAGCACAACAACAAGAACTAGCGCGACGTCTAGGAGATTTCGCAAATTGGTCGCCAAACACACAGTCACCCAATTTTGTTGACATTCCATACTATGAAACACTTGAAGTTGAATTAAAAAATAAAAAATCTCGTAACGAATTGATCGTTGAGTGGAGCATGGGTATCACACGACAGTCTCCGATCGCAGGAGTATTGCTAAATAATGTGATTTTTCAGTGCGACAAGCGCGCTGGTTCCACCCTACTCATAGATATGAGAAAAGTATATGAATTGTTGAAACCCGAATGGAGACAATTAGTTGATCAGATTGAATGGGTTGACAAAGAAACAAATATTTGCAGACGAATGGTAGAACTGCATAGAAATACAAATCAAAAAATATTACTTTTTTCAACCGAATTTAGTGACCTCTCCAGTGACAGCCCAAGATATAAATTTTTCATCAATGGCATAGAACTATCGGACGAAGAAAAAATGATTTTATTGGAGATAATCAGTGGGATATTAGACATAATCCATATATGCAATTTAAATATTCTTGAAGAATGGAAATGGAACGAAAAAGATTTATTGATAGTTGATGGAAGTTGCATGCTTCAGGCAACAAAAGGCGGGTTTAAGTATGGGTCGCGCGTGATTCACAAACAGATATGCGTGGCGACTATTCCGTAATATCACCAAGCAAAACGTGATTCTGAAATACATTCCCAACATCTTCACGCAGTTTGCGCATCCACGAATACTGTGCATCCATTGATGTTGATTCCGAGTTGACATCTAAGTGTTGTGTCATGCCGTGGGCAAACCACGATAGATATGCAAAACGCACACCTTTTGTGATCGGCGAAACAGAGTGACACCCAATAAATGAAGACGGATATATCAGAATGCTTCCTTTTGGCGGTTTAACAGAAATAGCCCAAGGAGCAAAACCTATTTGACCGCCCTCGTAATCGTCATTCATTACAATGCTTGAAGTAAGTGTGTTATGTATAGGAAAGGTATTTATTTCAACGAAACTATTGGGTTCGTATGCGATTGCGCAATCCGAATGAGAACCAATATACATTCCTTCGTGGTACTCAATAAAATATCCGCGCGTCCGCCAAGTAACAGTCTCCATAACAACAGGAAATACTTTACAGTATTGAACAAGACAATCATAAACAGCATCTTCTAAACGTTTAACAAAAGCGACATCATCATCTGACATACCGTTGTACAAAGTGTTTGTATGACGAATCGGCAAGGATTTTAATGTTTCTTTATTAAATTCGTATCCACCATTATTTTTGACCGTAGAGGATTCGTCGGCGACATCATAAATTGTTGGCGGAGAGTTATCGTACATGCGTTTCATGAATGCGTCAAAAAACTCATCAGTAAAATCAACCGCATTCTCAAAAAGAACAATTCCACTACCCAAATGTTTCATTTTCATTAGTTCATCCTTGATGTCAAAGTAAAACCAAGATGTTCTGGGTCTTTAACATGAGCCGTCAAATAGTCACGGAAGTCTTTTCTTAGATTTGGCATATATACGTTTGTTGATCGTTGTGCTTCTTCCGCATCTGTTATCGGGTCAACAATCGTTTCATTCAACGAAGGGTTGGGGGATCCGTGGGAGTACCAGCCAAGATAACTATATCTAGTTCCACCCGTCACCTTTTTCACCTCATGGGATGCAATGAAGTTGGATGGGAACATCAAAATATCACCTTTTGACGGGGAATATGAAATATTTAAATAATCAAAAACATGTTCCCCACCACTAAATGTTCCGTCTACAACTTCTCCTTCAGGGACGCAGTCATTGATATACATGACAACCGAAAGGGTATTTTTTGTTGGCAGTTGCTCTTTCGGATGGTCAATGCCGTAAAGATAGTCAACACTTGAATCTGAATGTGTTCCTAGGAAAAGTCCACCCTTGTGGGTTGAATAAGACACAATATGTCCCTTAACTTTCCACCAAATATTTTTATATGCAAGCGGGTGAACTGTCATGTATGCGAGCAAACATTGATCTCGCGCAGACTCAAGAAACGATAATAACTCAATAACTTCTGGACGCTTATCCTGATGAGTGTTAGCGGCGCGTCGTGGCATCATGTCAACACCCTCTTTGTCAAAGATGTAACCGCTTCGGTTTATATAACACGGTTCGCCCGTCTCAGGGTTGATCCCCTCTGTATACATTTGTTCTCGTTCTGCAACAACGAACTCTTCAAATAGTTTTCTTGTGAAATCCCAATCAATTGAAAACGCATTTTTAAAGAGTATGACTCCACCACCCAACTCTTGTAGATCTATCCCATTAAATTTCATTTATATGTGGTCTTTCGCTCTGCTTTTAAAAAGTGTCAGTTTTTCTGGCACATTATTTTGATATTTACTAATGAGATACTTATCGTAGTCTTCTATAAGGGTGTCTAGCCACCATTGACCGCCAGAATGGTATTCGCCATCAGAAACAACCGGGTTGACCCCATGCTCTGGCGCGGGTGTGCCTTGGGCAAACCAAAGGAGGTACGAATATCGTGAACCTTTGGTTATTTCATGTATTTCATGAGCACCAAGATAATTGGCGGGCATCAAAACTATAGAGCCAGTATGAGGAACAATATCAATATCAAAATATGGGATGCTCATGTGCCCACCACTAAACCCATACTTACATTGGCTTCCGTCATCAGTACACGAATTAAAATAAACCAACGCTGATACAACATTGCGTGTTGCGTGATCTAGTTGAGGCATCGCCCCATACCGATAATTCACATCATTATCAGAGTGAAATCCAAGACTTGCTCCTTCGTCATAGCAAAGCACATGACCACCAGATTTCCACCACAAGCATTGAAGAATTGCGGGGAACATTTCTATATAGGCTAAAAGTGCTTGATAAACTCGGTCATCGCATTCTTTAAAAAATGGATGAGTAAGATTTTGTATTCTTACTGGCGAACGCTTGTAGGCATCAAGACCATAAATAAAACCGCCTTTATTGATCGTATGCAAAGGCTCCCCGTTGTCATCGTAAACAACGGTAAAATTCTCTGCCCTCCAGCGTTCTTTTTCTTGTTCAAGATACGAAATAAGGTCATCTTGCGGAACAGTTATAGCGTTTTCAAATAATACTGTTCCACCGCCTAGGTGTCTTCCGTTTGGGACTGTGTTGTTATCCACCAAAAACCTCGTTTAATGCTTCCAAAATAGTCGCCGTACTTTGATCGGTGAGGCGTTCTGATGCAAGAGGAAACTCTCCCCAACTGAATCTACGAATAACCCTACCAGAACCGTCTACAAGGAACTTTTCGTAGTTATGAGGAACACGGTGTAAAGCCTGATTGGCAAGGTTGTGCCCCTGAGATGCTTCCGCTGAATTATCTGCTCTGGTGTCACTGGAGATGCGTTTAGCGGTACCCTTCAAGAACCCAAAAAGTGGATGCTCGTTTTCCCCATTCACATCAACCTTCTCTGTGATTGGAAAAGTTACCCACGGGTAGGCACGCGCGACAAAGGAGGCAATTTCTTTACTGTTCGCTGGTTCCTGCCCACCGAATTGATTGCATGGAACACCAACAACCGAAAAATTCTCATACATGTCGTGAACGGTCTGTAATTCCCACAACTGTCTGGCTGTTCTCGTGTACGACCATATTGCGCTTGTTTTTGGAACATAGTTTGCTTTAGTCGCAATATTTACGATCAGGGAAACTTTCCCGCGCAAAGAACTAAGGACGTCATCGGTTGAACCGTCGGCGGAACCTATTTTCACATCATAAGCAGAGTTCATTTGAAGCACCACAAACTAGGAACAAAGAACTTAATACCAGAAATAACTTTATTTGTGTAATGCACAAATTTTTCTGTTGACGGGAAAAGGACAACCGTCCCTGCTTTGGGTTTAATTTTTAGTTTTTGATTCACAAAATTTAACTCCCCACCCTCATAGTCGTCGTTTAAATATAAAACAGATGAAACATCTCTTCTCGGATGACCGCTATTGGTTTTGAGATTGTATATTCCGTCATGATGTGCTTTTAGAGATTCTCCAACCCTGTAACCCAAAATGGAATAATCTGTCTCTAAAAATAAATCCCTGCCCCATAAATGCTGAATGGTTTGATGCATTTTTAGCATGATCGGATCAAAAACTTTTCTAATTGGAAAATTTTCGTGTGGTTTAAGAATTATGCTTGGCGGAGAATATTTGGTCGCTATATCAAACAGGTTTTCCCTAAATCCCAAAGTCCTGTAACCATCTTCCCCTTTCGCTTTTGAAATATTTACGCCATAATCACCGTGTGTAATTATTTGGTTTACTTCTTCAAGCGAAGAAACATCAATGAACCCGTCAATGATGTGAATACAATCAAAAGCCGCAGAACTCATTGCAAACACCAAAATTGAGTTACAAAAAATCGTACACCAGATTCAACGGCTTTAACATAATGAGTGTAGATCTCCGAAGATGGAAACAGGGCAAGCATGCCTCGCTTCGGGGATAGATTTATCCCAAGATTGGGGAAATGCAATGTCCCACCAGTAAAGCCACTATTCAGATATAGAACAGAACTTATATCACGGCTTTCGTATCCTGCTGGTGTAGCAAGATCTACTTTTAATCCGTCATAGTGAGCACGAAGTTCTTCACCTTGTTGGTATCCGCAAACATTAAAACCTTGTTCAAATCCGACTTGACGCCCCCAAATGAATTCTATTTGTTTATGGATTCTTTGAATATGGGGGAAAATTAAGTCATGCAACTCTTGATTATTCTCAATTAGTAGTGAAGGTTGTGTATATGTTTCACCATATTCGTCCTTGGTTGCTGAATAGAAGTTGACCCCATCGTCCGTCAATTCTTTTAGAATTGTGCGAGGCTGTTTCAGCAAGAACTTTTCTATGTGCTCAGCGCTAATGGCATCAATGAAATTATCAAATATATGCACCCCGCCAGATGTCGGATGATCGCTTTTCATACAGAAATAACCCCTGAAACATCAAGAACCGAATAGTCATTAATTATCATGCGCCCGCGAACATACCCACCGTCTTCTGTCAGATCCAAGGAAACATTTGCGATCATTGGGGTAGATACTTCATACCGCGCCTTAAATTCGCCGTTTTCTAATGAATATTTAATGTCGGCAGAATACTTGCCCTGCTCAATTTTTGCCTTGGTGTCAGTATTGAAAACAATAGACAGAGTCTCGTCTCCCAATGGGGTTGAGACAGTAACCCGATATGATTTTCCGAAAACAGGAGAGCCTGTTTCATAATGAAAACCATTAGTCAAAAGACCATGAGGCGGACACTCCTTACCCCAAACATTTACAATTAGAGACTGCTTTACACCTGATGACGCTGGTGTAGTGCCGTGAAGTTGGTGACCGGCATCAAAAATAATAAGCCGATTACTTTTATACTTAATTCGCTCACGAGTCTCTATCGGGCTACTTTCCAAAATCGGATCTATAAAACTTTTTTCCAACGACCCTATTGATCCTCGCTCCAAAAGAGTCGGGTAGAGTTCAAAAAAACCTGCATCCTCGTTGTTGTCAACACCCCACCAAACTGCCCCAACTATCGGAGTGCCTAGCGATTTGTCATTGACATATCTAGCCGTATCCGCATCAACATGGGGCTGTATATATTGCCCCTGCTGATATGTGCGTGTCCAATACTCAAACCCAACCACCTCATCAATGTTGATTTTCCCCTCAAAAATTTTTCTTATAAGTTTCTTTTTGAGGGTGTCCATAGGGCTTTTCCACCAACCATCCCAAAACATGTATGGTGAAAAAACCGAGCCGTTGGGATCGTTATACATGTTTGGTGACGACGCGACTTTTTCCCCCTCCCCCATAGAGGTAGGGAAAAACGACGGATCATCAAATATTGCGCTAAGCGTAATGTCGTCAAAAAAATTGTCTTGAATGAGCATATTAGTCCTTGACAACTATTGTAAGCCCATAAAATAGTGGGATATGGTAAACATTGCATAAATTATTGTGTTTTAATTCATGATGCCACTCCCAAGCAGGGCTGACAATCGTTTTATTATGATAAAGAAACGAGGAGTCAGAACTATTTTGTATAAGCATGACCCCACCAGAATTTAGTCTGTCAACATAGGTTGATGCCCCCAAAAAAGGGTTTTCCATATCAGAAGACCATCCAAGAATAAGGTCATACTGTGTGTCGGTGTCAAGTTCCAATTGTTGCCGTGTAACCGTCTTGTATGGCACATCTGGCAGAATACTGGATGTCCCTTTAGCGAAACGCTCATAGTACAAAAGTCTCTTAGAGTTCAATATTGACAACTCTGCGCCGTACCTATTAACCAATATATCGTATTTAAACCTATCCAAATATCCCGAAATTGAAAGAACAGTCTTCATTCTTTTAACATCAAACATTGCAAAAACCAATGCCAAAGAAAGCCACTGTGGACTTGAGTAACCTTTATGGAGTTTTGCGTGGGGCTGATGAATCACATAGTCAAAATCGCTTGCCCCACCTGTTGCGATATTGCGGCGATCAACACCGACAGTATTGAACATGTAATCACCAACAACAACAGACTGTGCACAATCTTCGTCTATGCATTGGTCGGCAAAATCTTCTAACGGAATATCTGTAAAATTGCTAAGACCAAACAACTGGTCTAATTCGTAACGCTGTCCATCAGGCATGAGATAACTCGTATGCTGAAATTTGCAAATCAAAATATGATCGCCTAAGAACCCTTGTCAATAATATGTTTTGACTTTTGAGATATTCGTAAACCGCATAATTTTCGGTCTGCGTATTTATCAGGTGTGACGGCTTATAGGCGTAAACAGACCTAATTTTTTCCATTACCTCGTCAAACGACAAGGTTGAAAATTCAGATATTTCATAACCCAACGAGAACAGAACACACGCAATAGTCGTTGACGCATAACTATGGTCAGAAGAGGCATTATATGTTTCATTTGTCTTCATCATCAAGATCACTTTCTACCGTGTAATCAATTGTGTGGCAATTAGTCACCCACTCGCCGTTGGACAGCCACCTGCCTGTTTCGCTTTCAAAATAAATTACGCCATCATCAAATTTTGGTAAATCAGTATCAGACTCACCGAATTTTGTTGGTTCTTCTGCTTCCTTTTTGGGATCCATAACATTACTGCAATTTTTTTAATGCAGAAATCTCACTCCGTAGACATTCCCAACTCGCATAAAGTGGTTCCTGTGGGTTGTAGGGATTTATGGAATTGACATCAATTGAAGATGGATCAACGTCCATCATTTTTGATAACACAAAAATAGACTCTTCTAAAAAAACTTTTGCTTTAGATTTTGCTTTTTCTTGGTCAAATGCCCCTATGTCCATAGGGGAATATACTAGTTCATTGGTTCGTTCAGTTTTGGCAACCCTTGAAAAGACGGACCTATACGATTTCCGTCGGCATCCAAACCAGTCCGAATCCCCTTAGTCCACGTCCACGGGTTTTCTTGATTATTTTTTGCTTTCATAGCGCCATATTTGGAACGCTGTTCAACAAGTTCCTTATCGTCCCATAAGGATGAAACCTCAAAAGTTGTTTCAGCAAGAACCCTATTGTCAAACAATGTGAAGAACATAAATGGCATTCCAGCCTCAAAAGTTACTGGCTCACCGATTTTGGTGATCATCCAGTTCATTTGAAATTCGTCCGGCCACCACGAACTTGGAATTATGGCTGACAGTGGTTTTGCTCCATCAACCATATAATTTGGTGATCCACCGATCCAGATATCGTAATTCTGTTCTGTGCGAAACGCATATTGTGTAGAAAACGAAATCATTCCAATAATGCTTGAATGTGCGATTGTCTTAAAAGCACCGAGGTTGGTTTGGATAGTCTCTCCGGAAAGAATAGTTGGGGGGACATTCCCGCCATTCCATTCAACAACTACATCCTGTTCAAGTTGCAATTCCCACCCGTAGACATTCGCATAAGTCATTGGTAAGCATTGATAAGCATGCTTGTTGTATGTGTTATCCATCCATTCCCGCTTTATTCGGGATTGAACTATTTTGGGGGTTATTGTTTGAGTTTTAAGTAAATGTATTTTAGACATTAATAGTTTTTTTCTTGACTGTAACTTGCCTGACGAGTGAGATCGTGATTGTTGTCGTTGTAATCAAACATGGTTACTGCTGAGTATTTAACGCCAGAAATTACTGGTTTGGCAGCATGAGCATAAATATATGTAGATGGGAAAAGAACAATGTCACCATACTCGGGCTTGAATGAAAGATCTAAATATGGAAACCATAACTCACCACCTTCGTAGTCATCATTTAGATACATACAAGACGAGGTGGTACAGGTGTATGAAAAACCGTGGTCAGTATGAACCTGAAAATGCTGATTTGCCCCATAACGAATATAGTTAATTGCCTCCATGTAGGCAAGATTGATGTTATAGCGTTTCTCATAGTCAGCAATACATTCTTTTAAAGGGTTCTTGGTGTCATTGTAAATGTTCACTAATTCAGAAAATTGTGGTGGGCAATGTTTTATGTGCAGTTCGCCCATTTTGCAATCAACACAATCCCGATACTCGGGCATTTTTTGGTTGTAACCGACGAGTGCCTCCATCCACATGTATGGTGGAGTTTTACTTTGCCCAATTGTCTCCTCTAAGCGCTCAACAAGACGCAGAGACTTAGGTAGCGCATTTTGGTAAAGTAAAATACCCAAACGAGGATCACTTAAATGAATTGGATTTTTCATGTGATTAGTCTATCTCCCATACTTGTTGCCAAGAATATCTTTCACCAATAGTAACCTTTGTTACTTCGTGACAAGAACTTTCTTCAGCAATATTATTTAATAAAACCATTGTGTTTGCAAGAGGCTTAACGGTGATTCCTAAAAGCGGTGCGTGAAACTCCCCGCCATCAAAATCGTCATTAATATAGTAAACAGACGAAAAAGAAGCAGACTTATATTCGTCACCAATACTAGTTGCATATGTGTCGGTATGCATACGAAGGCTTCTGCCGTCAGAGTATTTCAATAAAAAACCGTCGTATACGCCTCGCGGAGAAACATCAAATGTTGACATTATTGCTTTGGCAGAAAAAAATTGAAGTTTAATAAGAATTTTCTTTATTGCATCATCAGTTGGGTAATGGCGAAAATATGACCAGTCGTTAATCGTTGGTGGATAATCCATCCCACTGTCACCCTCAATGCAGGGCACATAGGGTCTCAAATAGGTGACTGAAGAATCAACGCTGTGCTGAACCTGTTTAAATTTTACGGTAGACAGGCGATCCCCTGACGGAGAAAACTCCACACCGCTTTTAACATATTCAAGCAATGTTTTATGATCATCAGCACTAAGAAAATCTTTAAATAAATGAAAATTTGTTTGCATCATTGATTTAACTTTCATCCAAAAGCCAAAAATGTTGGCGAACATACCTGACGCCTTTTGTAACACTATTTACCCTATGAGCCATATCTTCATCCCACGGCGTGCAATTTAAGATCAATGAATTACGCTTTGGCTTGAATGTCAATCCAAGATATGGCGTACAGTGTTCCCCGCCCTCGTAATCGTCATTGATGTAGTAAATAGATGCGAAGTGACATGGTCGGTGAGCGGTCGGTGAACTTTCATCAAAATCGTAACCGTCAGTATGCATTCTCATTGAACGATTATTTTCAATTTTTGTAAATACCTGAGGAAATGTATTTTTGGCTTTTTGACCGAATAAGGAGAAAATGTTGTTGTTTATTTTGTCATCCAAATCCGTAATTATGTCTAATATTTTCTGTTCAATTGGGTGGTGAAGAACTAGATTCCAATCCTCATAGTTTTCAAGACCTTCGGGAAATGGGTCCGCCATTTGACCTGTTTTAATTTTTTCAAAATGTTCATCATCAAAAACTTCTGAACGCAAATATTCAATAGAATTATTTTTACTGTGTTTCACGGTGTGAAAACGTGTTGCTGTTGGCGGACGGTCTTCCATGGATTTGGTGAAACCCCATGTCTCTTTATCTGTGTTGCGGACATACCAATCTAAAGTTGCCCAAGATTTTTCGTCCAAAAAATTTTCATAAATAGAAATACTCGGGTATATGTCTTTGGGTGGATTAGCGGGAATCGGCATTTTCTGAAACATGTCAGGAATCCATAACCGTATAAAATGCTGGTGTTGTGTATCGCTCCCCGCTAAGCACTGGCTTCACACCATGCATATAGTAAAAATCGCCGGGGTGCAGAACCGCTAAACCGGGTTTAGGTTTGACAATAATATCGTGTTGTGGGTAGTAAAGTTCACCACCCTCAAAGTCGTCGTTGTAGTAAAAAAGCGAATTGATGTCGTATGTTGGGAATGGGTTTGGTGATCCATCATTCAACTGTTTGTCGGCATGGGGCTGTTGTTCTATCCCGCCGAACCAACGGATAATGCATGGAGGACGCGAACTAACTTTTACACGAAATATATCTTCCATAGTTCTAGCCATTTTGGCTATGTAGTGGTCAATCAGATCGTAGATACCTGCATCAAGGCGTTTCAGTATCGTTGCTGTGCATTGACGATCGTTCCAATATGACGCATCATAGGTGCAAACACCATCCTCGTTATAGGTGTTTTCTAGTTGATCGTTATGCCACTCTTTGATATTTCGCGCAAACCCAATAATCTTTTCAACATCTTCAACATCAATAAAGTTTTCTATGATGTGAATGTTTTCTTTGCCTTGCCCGAATGCGCCAGGTTTTACAGCCCAAGGACCATCATCAAAATTGTGTTGTGTTTGTTCCACGCACGAATCCTAGCACTCTAGGCAATCGTCCTTATTTGAAAACTGGCGGGAAGAATGGCGGGAAGAACGGCGGGAAGAATGGAGGGAAAAACGGCGGGAAGAACGGTGGGAAGAATGGAGGGAAGAATGGAGGGAAGAACGGCGGGAAAAACGGCGGGAAGAACGGCGGGAAATATGGCGGGAAGTATGGTGGGAAAAACGGCGGGAAGAAAGGTGGGAAATACGGTGGGAAGTACGGTGGGAAGTACGGTGGGGTTACAGAGGCGCTAGCAGCCGAAGGTGGGCTTACAGCGGCGTTCCCACCAGTACCAGACGATGTTGCGGTAACAGTAAAAGTGTATGCGGTATTTGAGGTTAAACCAGTGACAGTAATCGGAGAAGTTGATCCTGATGCTGTATGACCGCCACTACTCGTGACGGTGTAGGTGACCGTACCACTTTTACCCAAATATGATGGAGCAGTAAAAGGAACGGTGACCGTTTGCGCAGTATTGCCAGCAGTGTTATTAACTACTGCATTAACTGTTGGTGTGCCAACAGTTGGTGCGCTTGGCTGTTTACCGCCAGAATCTTTGGGAGTAGTGTTGCCTGCCATGATTTATGCCGAGATATCTCCAACGAGCACCCAAGTATCGGTTGCTCTTTTGATGAGTGTAGCATACGACCATTGAGCCCTCAGTTTTAGACCCGGTGTGGCGTTGACGGTGACACCAGCGCCAGCAACAACCGTGGTTTGACCTGCGCCTGTTTGCAAAATATTTATTTGTGATCCGACCGGGAAAGCAACAGAACTGTTCGGTGGAACAGTCAAGTTGTTTGCCGATCCGACACCCATTTCCACAATTTTTGCTTTATCCGCCAACACAAGGGTATATGAAGCGCTTTGAGCAGATGTTGAAATATCTGCAAGTTTTGTAAGTTCAATCGCTGCGCTAGACGAAATATCCGCATTGACGATGACACCAGCAGAAATCGCTGTGACGCCAGAATCTGAAATGGTTACGTCGCCTGTTTCTGCAACTGATGTTGGGACGCCTGAGGAGTTGTAAACAATAATGTTTCCAGCGGTGCTGGTTGCCAACTTGCTGAGAGCAATTCCTGCGGAAGCACTAATGTCGCCATTGACGATAGTTCCGTCGGCGATCATCGTACTGGTAACCGTGCCAGTATCACCTGTCGTTACAACGGTTCCTGTAACGGCTGGGAGCGTAATAGTTCCCGATGCCGCCGAAGATGCAACAACAGAAGTTGATCCTGAAGTTGAACCCGCAAAGTTCGCACCAGAATAAACGGTTGGAGTAGTGATAGAGGCGCCAGTAGGTATCGTCACTGTGCCAGTAAATGTTGGCGAAGCGATAGGAGCCTTAAGACCAAGACTCGTTGACACTGTGGTGGCAAAGTTCGGGTCACTACCAAGAGCGGCTGACAGTTCGTTAAGGGTGTCAAGGGTTGACCCAGCGCCGTTCACAAGGGCAGATATTTCCCCACGAACAAACGCTGTGGTGGCGATTTGGGTGGTATCAGTTGCCACTGTTGCTGTTGGTGCGGTCGGAACACCAGTCAGCGCAGGGGATGCGAGAGGAGCCTTAGCATCCAATTGTGTTTGGATAGCAGAAGTGACGCCATCAACATAATTCAATTCCGTTGTTGACAGTGTCGCTCCGTCAAGAATATTTAATTCCTCAGCGCTTGAAGTCACACCCGTCAAATCCGTAGGCGCAATTGAAATGTTTGCCGAACCATTAAACGACTGACCAGCAATAGTTCTTGCGGTGGCAAGAGTTGTGGCGGTAGAGGCGTTCCCTGAAAGGGCTGCTGTAATAGTTCCAGCGGAGAAGTTCCCTGAAGAATCACGAGCAACAATCGCAGAGTTCGTGTTTGCGCTTGTGGCGGTAGTAGCCGAGTTTGAAACCTTGCCATTAGTACTGATCGTGGCAAGTTTGGTGTCAGCAATCGCTGCGCTCGCATTGATGTCAGCATCAACGATCGCTCCATCAGCAATCATTCCACTAGTAACAGTTCCAGACGGAAGAGTTACAGTACCAGTGAAAGTTGGCGACTCAAGCGGAGCCTTAAGAGCATCGGCGGTATCAACATAACCCTTTGTAGCGGCATCATTATTCACCGTTGGGGTGGCGAGGTTCTGAATTTTCTGTGAGTTCAGATCAAGCGTGCTAGTCGCTACAGCAAATTGATTAAGGGTGTTTTGAAGAAGAGCGACGGTTCCTGTCGCATCTGGAAATGTCACTGTACGGTCTGCTGTCGGATCGCCAGCAGAAAGAAGTAACTCGTGAGCGTCTGCCGTTGTTCCTTCCATCGTGATTGAACCGGAAAGGGTAAGGTTTGCGAACGAAACGGAATCTGATGTTCCTACAGACTGACCGATTGAAAGAGTATGGAGAATTCCTTCACCAGATGTGGCACCAGTTGAAGTAACACCAGTACCACCAGTAATTGAAGTTACATAGTCGCCTGTTGTGTCAGTGCCAAGCGCGACAAGAGCATCACCAGAGTTGACCGTTGTTACACGACCATAAGCATCAGTTGTGATACCGCTAACAAAAGTTTTACCAGCAGAAACCGTGTTATTGGTTCGTGTTACTTCAGCAAGGTCAATGCTGTCAGCATTAACGACAATTCGTGTTGAAGATGCAGTTCCAATACTCAAGTCGGAGTTACTTGCCGCAAGACCATTGCCAGCAATGATTTGGTAACCCAAACCTGTGGTCTGTTGAAAAGTAATGTTGTCAGTGCCAAGAATATGTTTCCCGCCAGTACCAGAACCAGTTGACGAAACAGCAAAACCTTGGTGACGATTAACTGCTGAAGAGTTGGAGAGTGAACCAACAACGAAGCCTTCATCTTTTGTTATCTGTCCAACGACAGATCCATCCATGTCTGTTGCGCGAGTAAGAACATAAGGAGCACCAGCGGAACCTTGAGCGGTAACTACATAAATACCGTTATGGATTTGGTTTGCTTGATCTTTGACAAGAACTCGTTGACCCGTGGAGGCGTTCTCTGTATCAATAACGAGACGACCGTTTGATGTTGCGGTTAGCGTTGCACCAATACCAGTTCCGCCGTCTGCGTCAGCAGAACCAGCGGTATAGGTTGGTGTCCCCGGCAAGGCAGCGGCTGTTGCTAAAACAACACCCTTGTGCCAATGTTCCTCAGCAAGACGCGCCTCAAGTTCGGATTCGGTGACAATAGGAGAATATGTTGATCCGTCAACCGTGAGTTCCCATACGTCGGTTGTTTCATTCCAGCGAAGCGACACGTTTGTTGAAGAACCACGCTCAACTTCAACGCCAGCATTCTCTGAAGGTTCGCCAGTAACGTTGTTATTCAAAACAATGATGTTGTCATTTACTGTCAATGTTTCGGTATTTAAAGTGGTGGTGGTGCCAGAAATAGTGAGGTTGCCTGAGACGGTTAAATCATGAAAGGTCACATTGTCGGTTGTACCTACTGCTTGACCAATGGCTACAGTCGGGGTAGCAGTTTCTCCGCTGTTGTTTGAAAGAGTTACACCCGTTCCTGCGACGAGGGAGGAAACATAACTACCAGTGGTATCCGTTCCAAGATCAATGGTGTCGTTTACCCAAGCAGAACCATTCCATTTAAGAAATTGACCGCTTGAAGGCGAAGTAATAGTGACATCACCAGTGTCGTTGAGTTCTGGTGTTGCGTAATAGTTGAGTGAAGTCCAAGCAGTTGAACCATTGCCGAGTTTAAACTTGAGTGTGTCGGTTTCAATACCGATTTCACCACCTGAAAGAGTTGGGTTGGCGCTACTCCAGTTGCTAGCAGTATCCCTACGAAGTATGATCTTTTTGTACGCCATTACGCATTTCCTCCATTGATTTCATCCAAAGGATCTGTACTTATCGTTGAATTGGATGCTGTCCCTGATTCCCAAACTGTTGCTTCTGTCGCCCTTTTCCATCTTGTCCCAAAAAATTGAAACAATTTATTCCCTGCCGCGAATTGTTGTCCGTTCGTGGGATTGGATGGGAAGGTAACAGCCATACAGCAATAATACCGTATTATTCTACATCAAAAAGGAAGCCTGAATTAATAAGCCAAATAAAAAATTAGGTCAAATCTCCCGACAGCAAGAAAGTGTTTGATGCGACACAGGTGACCGTGATGAGCGAATATCTTGCTCTGGTGGTAACCGAGTTGTTTGGTGACACCATGGATGCCGCGCCAGAAACCGTTATGGTTACTTGACCAGTTCCGTACTGAACAATGTCAACTTTCTCGCCAACATTGGCGCTCCATGAACCTAGGTCAACGCTTGTCGCAGAAGAACTTGTGAACTTGAGGAGTTTCCCACTGTCCGAGTTCACCACCGAGTAAGAGGTTGATGAACTGTCAGCAACATTTTGTCGGGGAGCCGAATTGACCCACTTACCGCTAGTGCCGTCCCAGCGCAGGGTATGGTTCGGTAAAAGATCCCCACCTATTACAACATCAGTTAATTCTGAAAGATCAAAAAACAATGGCTCATCAATAGTGACCTGAACCCAAGCATTGCTGTAGTAGATGTAAAGATTTAGACCAGTGCTATCAAACCAAAAATCTCCAGCGCTTACATCAACAGAAGGGGCGGTATCCGAAACCGTCATACCGCCAAAATTTGCCAAAGCGGTTTGGATAAATTCCGTGGTTGCGATAGCAGTTGTATTATTTCCAAGCGCCTGAGTTACTGCTGTTGTTCCGGTCGGGAGCGATGGCGCCCCAGTAAAAGTTGGTGACGCAAGGTCTGCTTTTAGATTTAACGCAGTTTGAGTTGCTGTTGATACAGGCTTATCGGCATCAGAAGTATTATTAACATTACCCAAACCAACATGTGATGCTGTAACACCAGATACAGTACCAGTAAATGTTGGGTTAGCCAAAGGCGCTTTAAGATCAAGTGCGGTTTGAGTTGCTGTTGAAATTGGTTTATTGGCATCAGATGTATTGTCAACATTCCCCAAACCAACCATTGATTTTGTGACACCAGAAACAGTTCCCGTAAATGTCGGTGAATTGATAGGTGCTTTAGTATCAATTTGAATTTGAATAGATGATGTAACACCATCCACATAATTTAATTCTGTTGTAGAAAGCGTTGCCCCATCAAGCAGATTCAGTTCCGCAGTTGATGCGGTCATTCCATCTAAAACATTTATTTCTGCTGTGCTTGCCGTAACTCCATCTAGGATGTTTATTTCAGCGGCACTTGCTGTCACACCAGTCAAATCTGTTGGTGCGATAGAAATGTTTGCCGACCCGTCAAATGATTGACCAGCAATAGTTCGTGCGGTTGCGAGGGTTGTGGCTGTGCTTGCATTTCCGTTCAGCGATGCTGTGATGATCCCTGCTGAAAACGCGCCGTTTAGATCACGGGAAACAATTGCGCTCGCAGTATTTAGATTTGTAGCGGTTGTAGCAGAGTTTGATACCTTGCCAGCGGTATGAATTGTTGCCAATTTTGAGTCATCAATTTCGGCATTAGCGTTAATCTTCGCATTAACAATTGACCCGTCACCAATTTTACCCTGAGTGATCGCTTCGTTCGCGATCATCGTCGTTGAGACAGAGCCCGTATCGGCGGTAGAAACTATGTTTCCATAAGTAGTTCCATCGTTGGTGATTTCCCACTTGTCACTAGTTTCATTCCAACGAACAAGAACATTGGCTGATGTTCCACGCTCAACTTCAATACCAGCGTTTTCCGAAGGAGAAGAAGTTACATTGTTGTTAAGAACGATGACATTGTCGTCAACGGTGAGTGTCTCGGTATTGATTGATGTTGTAGTTCCTGAGACGGTAAGGTCACCAGTTACAGTGAGGTTGTCATCAATTGTTACAGTCCCACCAGCGGAATCAATTGTGAGATTGCCAGTAGTTGTATCAATCTCGCCAGCGGCAGTGACGCCAATTTTGATCGCATCAGCAGTTACGCCAGCGAATGTAACATTGTCGGTAGTGCCGACAGCCTGACCGATTGCAACAGTTGGTGTTGCTGTCTCACCAGAGTTATTTGAAAGAGTAACACCAGTACCAGCAACAAGACTTTGAACATAAGACCCTGTTGTATCCGTACCAAGATCAATTGCATCATTGACCCATAGCGAACCGTTCCACTTGAGGAACTGCCCGCTTGAAGGCGAAGAAATGCTGACATCGTGAAGTTCTTCTAATTCGTAACCGTTTTGTGTTGCTACATAGATGATTCCGTTATTGGTGGCGCGCACAACGACACCGACAAACACGAGATGCTCAGGTGCGGAAGGTTTGGTTGTGGTAAAAGCACCGTCTTCGCCAAGCCACAGTACATCGCCTTCTGAGTATCCAACGCTCAGGTCAATCCCGTCAACATAACCACGAGTAATTACAGGACCGTTTTCTGCTGAAGGAATATTTGCCGCTACGAGACCGACAGTTTTTGAAGATGTCGTGTCTGAGTCATTATCTGCTCTTTTGACAGAAGCGTGATCTCCTGTAGCGCCAAAAAGATAAACCACTGTTCCAGTGGTGAGGGTCGTCGCTTCGGCATTTCTGACATATGTAACCACCGACGCATATTGGTTTACGAATGCCGAACCGTTGTAAACAAGAGATTGGAATTCGGCAGGGCTTGTAATCGTTACATCGGAAACATTGTCCAATGACGCATTAAGAGAAACTGTTGGAGTGGCTCCTTCACCAGAGTTATTGGTTACGGAGATACCCGTGCCAGCAACAAGAGATTCAACATAAGAGCCAACAGTGTCCGTAGAGAGATTTACTGCATCGTTGATCCAAGCGGAACCGTTCCACCGCAAAAAATCGCCGTTTGCTGCTGAGGTAATGGTGACATCGCCAAGATCATTTAGTGTGCCCGAAGCAAGGTTTGCTGTAATTGAGTATGGAAGCGATGTCCATACTGTTGATCCATCACCAATCTTAAATTTTTTCGTGTCGGTTTCAAAACCAATTTCGCCAACATCAAGAGTTGGATTTAACGACGTCCAAGCAGAGGCTGTAGTTCTCTTAAGTTGAATTTTTACACTCATGCTGCTACACCTCCATCAAAAACTGCGATGACACCGTTGGTGACTTCCGCTTCGTAGAGTTCAGGCAACGATATGTTTCCTCCGTCTAGATCGGGAAGCGCAACAGCGCCACTAACAGTATCCCACGAACCGCTGTCATAAATATAAAGCAGGTTGCTTACATTGTTATACCAGAGGTCACCGTTCTCGGGATCTGCTGGAGCAGTAGACGAGATAGTAACATTTGCATTACCACCGCCACCGCCACCAGTTACCTGCGTCCAAGTAGAATTTGACCGATAATAGAAAACATGATTAGTTGTATCTACGGCAAGGGCACCATTGGGTAGAGCAGAGTTGGGAACGCCATTTGTTGTCAGTGTGACCATCCCACCAGTAGCAACAAATACGTCATCAGTTGTGAGGGTATTGGCGGAACTTCTATAAATGTTTGTGTCACCAGCGGCATCTCCCGCACCCCAAGTGATTTTCCCGCCAGCGTCTATGCGAATTCGTGGAACCGTATCGGAATGCACTCTTGCGGAAAGTGCCTCATCGGCGACGGTACTAAAGTCAAACCCGCGTAGCGGTGACCCAACAAATTTTGTCATAGAAACTCAGCCTCAACTGTTTTCAAAATATGAAACACCCCTCAAGGTGTTTATTTGTATAAATCTTTAGCCTGTGATAACAACAGTATAAGCACCGTTGTCTGGAGCAACAGAAAAACTGAGTGTCACAACATTGACGGATGTGCGCACGACATCACAAATTACCGTGTCATAGGTGGCTGAGTCATAAACTTGAACAGACACATTTCGTGTATTAAAATTGTGTGTTACAGCGATTGAAGTAGCCGAGTTATTGCCAATTACTTGCGATGTGACGCGAGCAAGGCTTGGTGTTGAAGATGTCCGTGAACCAGTATCGCCACCAACAGCAAGATTGTCTCGTGCACCAGATTCGGTCGTTGCACCAGTACCACCTTGATCAACAGGAAGGGTTCCTGTCGTGTCATCGGAGCCCTGTCCGAGATCAATGGTGTTTCTGCTAAGAACACCTGCTGTGTAGGTGAGACCGTCGCCAGCAATATCGGACTTGATTTTGAGACCGTCAGAGGTGGTGGCAAGACCAGCGATAGCCGCGTCAAGTTTGATACCTACAGAATCCGAAGTAATTTCAAGACCAGTTGTGGCACCAAGCGTTACAGAAAGAACACCCGCGTCATAGCCAAGACCTGCACCAGCGGCGTCTGACTTGATACGCAACGCATCGGAATGAACCTCAATACCGACACCAGTGTTGACATTAAGAACATCGCCAGTCTTTGAAAGACCGTCACCAGCAAGAATATTCCCAGCAACAGAGAATAGCGAGAAGGACAGAGCGGTGGTTCCAACAGTAATGTCACCATCTGTGATGAGAACCCAACCACTGTCTGCGTTAACCGTTCCGTTCTCAACGAACGTAAACATTCCCGGCGTAACTTCGGCATTATTATCAGCGTCGGTTGCTCGGGATGCTGCGCCAGAAGCGGAAGCAATGTAGATACCGTTTTCTGATGCTGTGCTTTGGTTCTTAACAAGAACACGGTCACCAGCAACAAGGGTGTAGCCGTCAATGACATCGCCAGCCTCAAGACCACTGGCGATAGTGATCGGTTCTGTAGTTGCAACTTTTACAGATGCTTTAACATCAAGCCCTGTGCGCGCCGCATCTACATAACCTTTGTTGGCAACATCAAGGTCGGCAGATGGGGTCGCGGCTTTGAAGCGACCGTTTGCGTCACGAAGAACAAGAGTATTGGCTGTTTCTGTTGCTGTTGAAGCATCAAGTTTCGCTTTATCGGCAGCCGACATGACACCGTCGTTGGACGATGTGGCAAGATTCGGTTGAATGGTTACGGCACCATTGGCTTCCGAAATTGTCAGCGCTTCTGATTGGTCACCCGTACTGGTGATGCCATGAAGCATCTTGCGCCATGCTGAGCCCGTATAAACCTTGATGGTTTTTTCGGTGCTGTTATAAATTAACCTGCCCTCAAAGTTGTCACTTGACGGGTCGGATGCAAGAACCTCAAATTTACCATTGATTAACTGGTTTTGATTGAGATTTAAATTTGTAACGAATTTTTGTGCCATTGATTTTAAATCCTCACGTCAGATAAGCAAAACCAGAAAAAGGTGCTGAAAATATTACACTTATACTTGTATTGCTATTATACACAACATCACCCACTACAACGGTTCCTGCGCTATCAACGATGGTGACTGAAGGTCTTCCCCCAAGAGCATGAACTATGTTCCAAGTTGAAGAAGCGGAAGATTGAGTATGAATATGGCGCTCGTTATTGGTGAGAAGATTGACATTTAATTCGGTGAGAGCAGTGAAGAACGGGGTATCCGGCCAGCCCTCTTCTGTTTTCGGACCGTAAAAATCCCCTGTAAGTACGTCAATATATATATCACCAACATTGCCGTAGTCGGAAGGTTGAACAGGCATATTAGAGATTTACTTCTATTTCCCACGGCACGCCTTCGCCGTAAGTAACATTTGTTCTGGAACTCGCCGCTACGCCGGGTAGCACAACCTGAATAATATTTGGTTCTTCATGGTTGATTTCAACAATATTCCGTTGGTCTTCAATGACGACGTTGAAATCGGCATTGCCCATAGTCAGTTGTGTAGAAAGATCGCTCATCGCGAAACCTCTCTTTCAAGTTTGAATTCTCCCCTGACAACCTTGTGCACCGCACCAGTGGCTGTATGAACAATTTCAAGATCGTAAACCCCGCTTTGAGTTAGGGCTGCGGTAAGTTCTGGGGTCAGGGTCAAGGTAATTGCGCCAAGAGAGGCGTTTATTGTGATTCTTCCATTTGCAGTGGACAAACCTATAAGCGAGGAAGTTGCGTCAACCGTGCGCCGAACCTCCATGCGAGCCGTATAACCATTCAGGGAAAATACAGTCCCATCGGCTTGTTTTATCTCTATGGTGCGGGTAAAAGTTGACCCTTGATCGCACACCATATTGTATTTTCCTGCAAGCATTAGCCCTCAATCCGTAAGGCAGCCCAAACCGCCATCACCTATCAAGAATACATCACTTGTATCTTGACGATTTGAAGCGTTAAGCCTTTTTCTTGCTTTTTGCCTGAGCGTCAACAATTGCTGTGACAGCAGAGAAGATGGCGGTGGTGTTTTTGTCGCCAATCTTGGTTGAAAGCCATGCGAACACAGAAAGTGCAACAGGCATCAGAACCGCAACAACTTCAGCCGACATACCCCACTTGTTGGCGAGATAACCAAGTCCGCCGAGAAGCGCACCCTTTACAGCCTGATCGCTTACATTCGCTTTAATATTCTTGTCCATTATTTTCCTCCGTAATAGGGAATTGGTATTCTCCTGAACGCATCATGTCCATCGCGGTCTCCAACATCCCATTGGCAAGCCAAGGAGTCATAGAGTCCGATATGGAGAGCACTAACTCTTGCTGAGAGTTAGACACAACTTCTGCGATAAGAACAAAATTGGTGACAAGACCCTGAGGGAGCATCCCGCGAAGGAGTTCCTCAATTTCTTTATCCATAGAAGGTTCTTTGTTCTCATCTTCCATGGATCCTCCAATTTTCAACTTACATACATATTCTACATCAAGCAGTCAATGTGTGGGTGACAATCATTCCCAAAGGTCTTGCTGGTTCAATTAATGACAGAATAATTGAATTGGATGAACCTACATCTTCTACAACTGTTCCGAAGGTTTCCGCTTGGCTTGTAGTGAAATCAATCTGATTTAGCCCAATTGTATAGTTGACAACTTTTGAACCAGTTAGGTTTCGTTGTATTGCGCTTGTCATTGCTTCAATCGTTCCAGCATTATGACCGTAATATCCTGTTTGAACTTGCCATCGTGCAAATGCATCAAGACCAGCAGGCAAACCTCCAAGGTTTGTTGCATCGCTACCGAGCACATCAGGACCGTCTAAAAGACTTGAGTTCAAAGTAAAAATTTGCCAGCCGATACCTTCTGTTGACGGTTGATATGTGACGAGAATTGGTCGCCCACGAAACTGTGCAAGCCAAGAAAGATAGGCGCTGTCACAAACTTGTGGATTCACCAATCGGCTCAATGTTGCTAAATTTGATGGGTCGCCACCCTCGCTTCTGTCAAGATACTCAAATGCTGTAAATTGATCCAAAATTTCATCTGACGTAGTTGTCATTACATCAAAAATTCGCGCGAGTGGGTATGTTGGATCATTTTTCGTAAAGTCTGCTAAATCGGACTCAAGAAATATTTCTGGGAAATAGTCAAAAGAATTACTCAAAAACCCATTAGAAAAAATTCTTTTAGATTGATGTGCGGTTGGTCTAGCAATATGCAGATGAGCGTCTGTAAGGGTTGAAAATACAACACGGAATTGCAACTGTATAGACCACCGACCATTTTCAGGAACCTGAACAGGAACAGACCTGATCAGTTGCCATTTCGGAGTGTCTGTTCCACCTAGCGAAACAACAGTAGAACCCTCATCGCCAATTACCTGTACGAATGGATCAATAAAAGAAAATGTTGATGTATTTTCATCAAATTCAACTTCAGAAAGAACAGTTTTTAAATGTATAGAACAATTTTTTGTTGGTCTCACCCACATAAACGCTTCAACAAAATCACCAGCATCTTGCTCAACCGTGATTGCATACTGCGACGGAGTTTCAGACGCAGAAGAAAAATAATTATAGTAAACATAATTTTCAAGGGCGCTCGGCATCAATTCAAGCGAGCCTCGTGATGCATCTAAATATGTAACCGCATTAACAGCAAGATTGCCATCGGACGTCCAAAAGTCGCTTGTTGAAGAAGCAAAAGTTGTTTGCTCTAGAAAAGTCCTTTCGGACTCATCAAGATAGTTATAAATAATTCCCATGGCTACGATGTCGCTATCGTTGTGCAATCACCTATCGGAATGGCGCCCTTTTCAAGTATTGAAACATCATCACCACTATCGGTGGCAAACGATGGGGTTCCAACTACAGAAACAGTCATTGAATCAACGTATTTAACCCCAACAACTTTTGAGGCAATAGTTGTCAAATAAAGATGATTGACCGTTTCTGCAAAATCCCAACCCGCAATAGATAAATATGCTTCAATAGCCGCTGACACAGCAGTACCAACATCTGAAGTTGAGTAGTTTGGTTCAACAACAACATTCGTGTTTACTGTTACATCAAAAGTGTTCATATCGTGGAGATACATTTTCAAACCAGCAACGATACGAGATTCAATATCTTCTTTAATAATCAGTTTTTGTTCGGTGCTAATATGATCACCAACAGAGTCGCAGAGGGAAATTGTTACAGCACCGCCAGCATCGGCTGTTGCAAAAAGCATCCCGTTACCAAGAACAACACTTCCAACAGTCGTTGCGGCTGAAGCAATATTTGTATTTGTTTTTGCGTAACGAAATGTCGTGGTTGAAGGAACAACCGTAATTGTGTATGTTCCGTTGTATGCCGCTGTAGCCATATCTGCCACATCAACAACATCACCAACAGAAAAACCATGAGCATACCTAGTTGTTAAAGTGACGACGTTTGAGGTGAGGACGGCGTTAACAATGTCATTTTCTTTTGCCTGCGTAAGATCATAAACCTTATATCTGCTCACCGTCGGATAGTTGGTGGCAATATAGTTAGTCAACTGCGAGGCAGTAGTGATGGAACTACTCAATGATCCAAGAAAAGTGACTGCACGATCAAAGTATTCACTATCTGTTTCAGTGTCTGCACCGACGCTTCCGAGAGAAGTTAATGTCGCACCTAAAATAAAAGGTGTGCTTGAAACAACAGTAAGAGAAGACGGTACTGGAATGTCTGGATATAGCGATGGATTTGATGCGGTTACAGAAACTGAACCAGTGGTATCGCCAGATGCAATGGTGATGTCATTAATAGATTCGTACAGGTACTGAGTAAGCGCACCAGATGCGTCGTAAACATCATAGGAGAATACCGTACCAGCAGAAATTGTTGCACCAGTATTCACCGATAGTTCAATTTCAACCGTGCCAGTTGATGGTGTTGCCTCAATTCGGGAAAAACCCATCAGATTCAAAATTCCTTCCATCAGACCATCTGGAAGGCGATTAATTGATGCGATCAAACTTCCTGTTGTGTGAGAAACTGCTTCAAGAAGTGCGTTTTCTACTGTCCCCACGCGCGGGGTGAACTCTGGCATTGATGTTTGCGCATATTCAACAGCGTCGTTATAGACATCGGTAATGCTTTTATCGTTGATTGTTAAATCAACATAGTTTGAGAAATTAGGTGAAGCCATTGTTAGATCCGTTCAAATTTTATTGCTAGGTTTGATTGCCCATTATTATTCGGAATTACTTCAACACTTGTTACACGGATATCAGGTATGAGGTTTCCAACCTGAACGCCGACTTGTCTAACCTGCTTGTTATCAAATGTCGGATCTTTAGTTCCATAAAATGTTGATATCGGCAACTCGCCCGGCTCTATCTGTATAGCCAAACCGATAAGGGTTGCGTAATACTCATCTGATTCGTCGGGTATTGTTTCCATCTCAAAAGATTCGTGTTTGAATTTAATCGGTAATCTAATTGTGTTCATAACGACCCAACAATCACGCCTTCATCAAGGGAACCATTTAATAATACAACAAGAACCCGCGCACCGATTGCGGGCAGGGTTAGTGTCGCGCTATACGCACCAGACAGGCTTGTAGTCGTTGCCGATAATGAAACGCTAGTAATCACAGAAGTTCCAGATACAGTTGCTGAAGTGGTCGTAAGTGTCTGTTTTACAGGAGTGGTTACAGGGAAAGTAAAAGGTGCCATAAATTTGTAAGGACCTAGTTGGGCGTCATTATTCAGTGCGGCAATTTTCACAAATCCAGTTCTTGTAGCATCATTTTTTGCAGTAAGAACCCCGAGATGAACCGAAGAAAATTCGGCATTAACCGACGCAGCCGAGTCAGGACGACTCATCTGATCAATTGAATCTCCACCTATGAACGACATTCTTTACCTATCCAATAACTGTTGTTTCTGATACTTTATTATCAATTTTCTTTTTGTCTTCTGGAGCAATTTTCTCCAAAGTAGCAAAGTTTATTTTGACTGGTTCAGGTTCACCATACTGATATTGAACCGATGTAATCAAATATGCGGTTTCATCAAAACCTTTGATGCCGTATACAACGACAGTCATCCCCGCCCTTATATTATATGCGCTTCCAATATTTTGTTCGTATTTGTCGCCCACCCAAATAGATGCTGAACCTTCCGACTCCTTAGGGCTATCCATTGATCTTCTCAGTTCGGGAACAGATGTAAGGAAAAAATTCATTTTGGCATCGTTTGGATACTTGAGCGGTATGTAAAACAGGGGGCGAACTTCTTTTTTTCCGTCAACAGTGGTGAACGTGTATGCGGGGGTTTTCTCTATACCCCAACGCCCAAGTAGCCAATTGGGTGAACCATAGAACAATGTCGGAAGTGGCTTCGTCCCACCATCAGGAATCGCGTACATGACGAAGCATAGGTATTGAAGATCTTTTGCCGACCGAACTAAAACATCATAAACAGACTCCTTATTTTTTTCTGTTCTGACCTTGATGGTAGTTGTTTTAACACCTTTAGGTTCTTGACCTATGAATTCTAAACCAAACTTTTTTGCCACTTTTTTAGCAAATTCGTAGCCCGTAGTAGAACGAAAAGCCTGAGGCTTCTTGTCTAGTTTCATTCGTTGTATTGCTTCGGTTCGTAATTCAAGTTTTATTTTAAAGTATTCGCCTTCACCAGCCGAAATTTCGTGACTTGCGATCATGTATCTTTCAGTGATCGTCCCATCATTAAAAAGCACGATATTACTTACCGCAAAATAATTGTTATTCCACATTGACAGTTTCTCGTCAACAAGTTCAACTGTTACCTGAGACGCGCCATCAACCGTATAACTTACAGTGATATTGGTGACGCTTTGCGCTATTTTGCGAACTGCGTCAACTTGGTCGTGTCCAATAATTATGATTGTTGAATCTGAAATCATTATCCGCAGTACCCAGGTTTACCCGGCATAATAAACTTATTTGAACCATCAGCCTGTGGACAAAGCATCCCGACTTTACCCTTAAATTTGTTTTGTGACTGACCAGCAGATGTATCTGCTTCATTTGTCGCAGAATCTGAAGTTTTTGAAGTTTTAGTTGTTTTGCACTTGTTTGGGAATTTCTTTGCATATGCAGGATCTTTGCACGTGGGATTTTGTCTCGTAAATTTCAAAGGAGGAATCAGGGCAATGTTGATGTTTGGGTTTCTATTTTCAACCAAACTAATTTTTACATTGGCGCTCGTAATCGCGTTTTCTTTGTTCCTACGAGTCACATCAATACTCATATCTGTTATAGAAAAGAACAATCCACTGAATTTTTCTTCACTCATATTTCTATAAACAAACGGGGTGCGAGTAAAAATATCATAATTCAATAACTGAAAAACTTTATCGCTACTAGAAGCAAACCTTCTTAAAGCAAAAATTTGAGGATCTACACTTTGAATTAAACCGTCACCCGGATGAGCAATAAGTGCCGTAAAATCAATTGTCATAAGGTTGTGCGACTTAAAAGCAACAATTGGTGTCGTGCCGGGTCGCGGAATTTGTACCATCTCATCAGATAATTTTCCTACATTTATTTCCCTTGGGCTATAAGGGAAAATAAAGTCTTCTTCCGTTGAGGCATCGGACGAACGCATACGCAAAATAAGTGGAAGCGCACCCGGTGTCGCGGATTGAAGACGGTCAGCCTCGGGTGTCGGATCTTTTAAACGAACCCAAACAGTAACGGTATTAGCCATGTTTACGAGTTCCTAACTGTCTGTGTGGTGCTGGTGCCTCGTTCTTTTTGCTCGCGGAGAGCCTTAGCGATTGCTTCTTCAATTTGACGAATTGTCCCACGGTCTAGAACAGAAGCATTTACGGTCGTGTTCACAACGTTTGTTTGAGGAGCAGATGCTGGCGGTACACCAGTCATTCCGCGCGCCATACGCTCGGCTGGAGACATTGTTGCTGTTGCGCCCAACATTGCTGGATTAACTATTCCCGTGTTCAGGAGAGCAGAAGTTTGCATCGCATTTATGGTCGGATCTGCTGACTGTTGAGCCTCAATTAGGTTGGCAAGGAATGCTGGGTCGGTTGACATTTTGCTAGTTATCATGCTCATTATTCGTGTTGCGTCAAGCGTGCCATCTGATTTCTTGAACTGATCAAGTGCCGTATTCCCGCCCAACAAAGTTGCCAACTCCGCTGAATCAACATTTTTCAATAGACCTTCTGGTGTGGCGCCAGCATTCTTAAGTTCATTACGCAAATATTCTTTTTGCGTATCAGTAATATCTTTAAGGCTTCCTGTAGTCAACTGCTTTTCTAAAGTGGCATAAGCATTAGTTAAACCGCCAACATCGCCAAACTTGGAAACGTTGTAGTCCAACATCTGCTTAAGATATTGATCGCTTGTTGCCTCAGAAGTATCACCAGTCAAAATTCGCGCCTGCGTGGCGTTGAGCATTTTCCCTTGCTCTTTTGCTTGAGCCTTTTTGTCAAAATAACTCATCGCCTCACTGACAGCGAATGAACCTATATTTGCCCAAGCCTGTTTGATCAGACGCGCTTTTTCTTCAGCGGTTTTACCGACAAGATCCAAAACTTCTCGGAAATTCATCATCCTTTCTTTAAGATCAACTCCCGCAGCCATAGCAAGTTTGTTTAGTGATTCTGCCCCCACCCCAAAATATTTGTCCGAAATACCAACATTATTTGTGTAGTTATCTATATGTGAATTCAATTTGGCAAACTCTTCGTCATATTTCGCTACAGCCTGAGCGGCATATGCTGGATCCCCGCTTGTATTAATTAATTTCTGGCGATCCATCATCATCTTGTCGCGTGCCGCCAAAAGATCGTCAACGTTTCCACCCTCAAAACCAGCCTGAAGAGATTCTTTATATTCGTCAGCAAGATTTTTTGCGTTCTTTCTAATGTCCTTTCGCATTTTTCCTGCTTTGAGATAACCAGTTACACCTCCGATAAGCGCACCAACACCCGCACCTATAGCCGCACCAACGGCTGCACCAGGTCCTGCCCATGCCGTCAAAGCGGCACCAGCCGCGGCACCAGCCGCGGCACCACCGAGCGCTCCAGCACCAGCGGCTCCCATACGTGATTTCACAGAGTCATCATTAAATTTACTTGCCGCATAACTTCCAAGACCGTAAGCGGCCGCGGCGCCTGCAATTGGCGCTGCGATTGCCCCAACACCAGCCGCTGTACCCGCTAAACCTGCGCTTGCGGCACCACCAGACACCAAACCACCAGCGGCAGTCACAGCACCAGATGGCAACAACATAAGCGCTGCGCCAGTTCCAGCAGCGGTAATACCAGCAACTTTTAGACCAGTTCCTTTTGCGGTGCTATATCCACCAGCCTCACTCCCCTGACCCATCAAATAACTTCCACCCATAGTCAGACCAAGCCCGCCAGCAAATTGTCCGGCTGAATAGCCCGCTGATTTCAAGAAATCTCTTGCCCTACCGAACCGCCCACCTCCCCCACCAGTCTGACCGGGGGCGCTAGGGACTGCTGAGCCATTGACGTTGACTACACCAGCCTGAACATTCATGGATCCTGTTTGTTTCATGTTTTTCCCAAACATGGTTCCAAAAACTTTGAAGAATCGTGTAGCAAGCGTAAACAATGCATATAGAGCGGCAACATTCACCAAGGCGCCAGCAACCTTGCCCAACGGACCAAGTTTTTTGAAAACATTACTTATTGTCAGGGCAGCCTTACCGAACGCAGCAAGACCTTTGAAGAACAATTCAACGACCTTGAGCAGAATCTGTAAAGCGGGCAAAGCACCAATAAATAGTTTTCTAACAACATCGCCATATTTACCTATAGCCACCAATGTGCTTGCAATTTGTTTTGCAAAACTTTCAATACTGCCCTTATTCTTTTCAATAGTTTCTGCAAGACTTTGCATACTCGTTGTGAAACTTGTGCCCAAAGACGAAAACAACGGTTTGAAAAAATACTCGTTGATTAACTCACCAGCGGCTTGAAACTGTCGCATCCAATCCTGCATACGGTCAAACGCATCACCGATCGCCATAAAACTATTTTTGAAGAAACCAAAAATGCTTGGAGTAGTTCCAAGGTATTTGGTCATCAATAGAATCAGTTTGTCTGCACCTTTGTCTACGGTGTCAAGAAAACTGCCCATCTTGCCGGAAACATCAAAGTCTTGCAAAACATAACTTAAACGAGCAATAACTTTTGAAATTATTCCTTGAAGCCGACTTATTGCTCCACCAGTTTCGCCAAGATATTCTCCACCAAGATCAGTTAATTGACCCTTGATGGCGGTAACAGCCTGCTTGAACCGTCCCATAACGGTGTTATTTAATGCATCAAGGGTGCCAGCATATTTCTCTGCAAAAGTTTCACCGAGTTTTCCTTCAGCCGCGGCTTTCAAAAACTCTTCACTTGTTTTAATTCCTAAAGCGCCTGCTTCTTTGACTATCTTTTCAAAGTCAGGACCGAGTTCTTTTGCCGCTTCTGCACCACCAGCAAGACTGCCCTTTTTTTGTACGGCAGCCAAGAAGTCAGCAAGTTTTTGTGAGCCCTTTTCAAGATCTCCACCACTACCAGCAACGACATCCATCAAAGATGTGTACGCGGCAACAGTTTCACCAGTCACTGGTTTTACCTTGCTCAGAGTTGAGAAAGAAGCCTGTAATCCTTTAGCCCCAACTACAGCAAGTTGAGTGTTGTCAGTGAACATTGCCAACGCCTGACCAGCGGCTACAAATCGGTCAGTTGTATTTACAGCACCTTTGTAGTATGCGGGCGAATTTTGAACAGCGGAAAACTCTCTTTGCGCAGCCAAGAATGTTGTGAGCGCGACGAACGCGATACCGATACTTGAAGCAAGTGTGGACATCGCCGCTTGATACATTTTCACAAAATATGTTCCTGCTTTAAAAGCAAGACTTATTCCACCTAGAGCAGCCGCCATCAATGGAAGCGAAATAAGTGAAAGTTTGTTAACAAGTTTTAAAAGCGTGCCATACGACTGAATCGCTTTACCGGCGTCTCCACGGAAATCAAAAACTTCTCCAACGAAACCTGCGTACCGAGCCCTACTTCTACTAGAGCCACCTCGTCCACCCCGTCCGCCACGACCGCCACGACCGCCACGACCACCGTCGTCATCCCC
>Ga0209033_1000140_pt1 | contig 37984 bp, 34 predicted proteins | sample LauGreFa1BDMLBDN_2_FD_188218 | JGI IMG/M metagenome (GOLD analysis project Ga0209033, IMG submission 188218) | Freshwater lake microbial communities from Lake Michigan, USA - Fa13.BD.MLB.DN (SPAdes) (version 2) | ecosystem: Environmental > Aquatic > Freshwater > Lake | place: Lake Michigan, USA...
GCATTTCACCTTGCTGTTTGCCTTCTTGTAAGCCTTGTTGTAAGCCTTGTTGTAAACCTTGTTTTTTACCTTTTAGCTCACCCTCAGCAATATAGCCATGAGCCCATTCTTCGAGTCTATCTGATAACATGACTTTTATCTCCTGTAAATCATCTATCTGTGGAAGTAAGATACTGTAATTTTGTTTTCGCATCAGTGTAGCGCGTATCCACAAAGCGAACATCCTCTTCAAATCCGGTCTATCGGCAAGCCACTCGATGAGTAAATTGATAATACCCTCAATGCTAGCGGGACTTTGTGCTTGTTCAAATCGAAAAACTGCTGCTACCAAGTTACGCAATGACGAAAGCTCAGGTGTACTATAAGCACTCTCGTCAATTAACAGGTACTTCAAATGGGGTTTAAACTCAGCTACCAATCCTGGCACAGCCGGAATCAAATCGGCAATATCGGTTGCAGCTGTCCAGCGTTGACTGCCATTATAAAGTACGATGGGCAAAATAGGTGGCAATCGACCATCTGCTAATATCTCGCCACGTTTGACCAAATCTTGATATAGCAAGCCAACGTAAACCATCATGCGCAGTGCCATATACTTATCTACACTGCTTTGAAACTCAATAAGCAAATACAAATAAACCCACTCACCACCCACTTTAACGCGCCAAACGATATCATCCTCACGTTGTTTGAAATCATCGGTGATATAGGATCCCGGAACTTTCTCGAGGGTTTTGTAGTCAAGGGTGTGAAGCCAATCATCAGGAATAAATCCTAAGACTAAATCACGGACAAATTCGGGATTGGAAAAGAGGAATTTGTAGCTACTATCGTGTACTTTGTTCATAATCCAATTATAAGCCTAAGCAATTCAAAAGGGTATACTCATTTGCATTAGGATTGAGCTAAGAGTGGTTGAAGATCCGCACTTAGATGGAATTCACTTTGAGGATATTTCAAAAATAATTATAAGCATCTCAAAACAGAGGAGTGATTTAGGCTTGAATACTAACGAACCTGCTTCAAATTCAATAACCAATAATTAGTTGCTAAGTGCTCCATGTTTTGACATGCTACGCATTAAGCATGGCGTATAATTGTGCTTGCAGTTATTCATAATAATAAGAGGGAACAATAATGATAAGATTTCCAGCAGAATGGGAAAAACAAACCGCTGTTTTAATCGCATGGCCACACGCGACAGGGGATTTCAGTAATCGTCTCGAGTCCGTTGAAGACACCTATGCCATCATTGCTGATACTATTACAGAGTATCAACGTTTATTCATTGTTTGCCGAGATGAAGACCATCAACGCCATATTCAAAAAATAGTGCAGCGCCACGAGGATATTGATTTCATTCATGCCCCAGTAAATGATATTTGGGTGCGCGATACGACGTTTTTAACCGTAGAAAAAGACCATGCGCTGCATTATTTGAATTTCCAATTTAACGGTTGGGGTGAAAAATACGATTTTGCTCATGACAACGCATTGAATCATAAATTAGCCAATACGAAATATTTCAAAGGCAAATCGCATCACGATATTGATTTCATTTTAGAAGGCGGAAGTATTGAAAGTGACGGCGAAGGGACAATTTTGACCACGTCTCATTGTTTGCTCAATCCTAATCGCAACAGTTCCCTAAATAAAGAACAAATCGAAGAACAATTAAAAAATCATCTAGGGGCAAAACGTTTTTTATGGGTGAATCAAGAAAATTTATCCGGTGATGATACGGATGCGCATATTGATACGCTAGCACGTTTTTGTTCGCCAAATACGATTGCATACACCAGTTGTGATGAGATCGACAATCCCCATTATGAAAGTTTGCATCGCATGAAATTGCAACTTGAGGTGTTTAGAACGTTTGATGATAAACCGTATAATCTTGTTGCTTTGCCATTGCCTACACCTATTTTTGATGAAGACGATGAGCCATTGCCCGCGAATTATTCCAATTTCTTAATTATCAATCACGCAGTCATGGTGCCAGTGTATGGCGATAAAAACGATGCAGTGGCGCTAGCGCGTTTAGCAGCCGTTTTTCCTGAACATAAAATTTTGCCCATTCCATGCCGTCCGCTAGTCCATCAATACGGCAGTTTACATTGCATGACAATGCAATTTCCAGAGCAAGCGAGAGGTTAGATATCTATGAAGAAAAAATTACTTGTATGTGCGGTTCAGCAACCGTGTGGCGATGATAGCCGGCAAGTTAATTTAGATTATTCGATTCAAAAAATCCGTGAAGCGGCAGCGCAAAACGCGGATTTAGTTGTTTTGCCTGAGTTGCATTTAGGAAAATATTTCTGCCAAACCGAGCATCATAGTGTGTTCGATTTGGCGCAAGCGATTCCAGGTGAAACGACCGCTATTTTGAGTGCGATAGCCAAAGAGTTGAGGATTGTGATTGTTTCAACGATTTTTGAGCGACGCGCGGCGGGTCTTTATCACAATACGGCTGTCGTCTTTGATAAAGACGGCAGTATTGCCGGTAAATACCGCAAAATGCACATTCCCGACGATCCCGCGTTTTATGAAAAATATTATTTTACACCGGGTGATTTGGGCTTTACGCCTATTGAAACGTCGATTGGCAAACTCGGTGTCTTAATTTGCTGGGATCAATGGTACCCTGAAGCTGCACGATTAATGGCACTTGCTGGCGCGGATGTGTTGATTTACCCCACGGCGATTGGCTGGGATAGAGACGATACTTGCGAAGAGCAAGCCAAGCAACTTGAAGCGTGGATTACCGTGCAACGCGGCCATGCGGTGGCGAATGGTTTGCCGGTGATTTCGTGTAACCGTATTGGCTTTGAAACAGCGCCTGATTCTGAGAGTGGTATTGAGTTTTGGGGAAACAGCTTTATTGCCGGTCCTCAAGGGGAGTTCTTAGCGCATGCGAATGCATCCGATACACAAATTTTAATGGCTGAAATTGATAAATCACACGCAGAAACAGTGCGGCGAATTTGGCCGTTTTTGCGAGACCGCCGTATTGATGCCTTTTCGGATTTAACTAAACGCTTTATTGATTAATTGATTAAAAGATGAAACCCGTCATCATTCCAATTGAAGAAATGCTGCATCACTATGGCGCAGAAGAGCAAGTGCAGCTAAAAAATGCGCTAGCAATTGTTACAAAAATTCCAGGGGATGCACAGTATATACGTCCACGAGGCGTTGATGTCGCGGCGATTTTGATGGGGTTCCATGTCGATTTTAAAACTATTTTAGCGGCTATTTTAAGTGATCCGCGGTTAGTAGATGGACAGAACACGTTAGATATTGAGGCGCGATTTGGGAGTACGGTTTTTGATTTAGTGCAGGGCGTGAATTGGTTAAATAATATTCGCGTTTATTCGCCTGAAATGGCGAGTCAACCCAATCAAGCAGAAACCATGCGTCGCATGTTGTTGTCGATGACTCAAGATGTCCGTGCGGTACTCATTAAACTGGCTTATCGGATTGCGCGTCTGCGTAATTTACCCAGAGAATCGCAAGAAATTCGTCATTTTATTAGCAATGAAACACTTGATATTTATGCGCCAATTGCTAATCGTCTAGGTGTCCATCAGTTTAAATGGGAACTTGAGGATATGGCGTTTCGCTATCTTGATCCTGTTGCTTATCGTCATATTGCAAAATCCCTAGCCACTAATCGCGTGGCACGTGAAAGTAGTATTCAAGGGTTTATTGCCTTGCTTCAAAACACCCTTGCGAAAGAGAAAATCACCTGTCAATGCTACGGTCGTCCTAAACATATTTACAGCATTTGGAAAAAAATGCAGCGTAAAAATTTAGACATTGATGAGCTTTATGATTTGCTGGCTGTACGCGTGATTGTTGATAGTTTAATTCATTGTTATACCGTTCTTGGTATTGTGCACAGTTTGTGGCAGACGATTCCAAAAGAATTTGATGACTACATTGCCAATCCTAAAGAAAACGGTTATCAATCGCTGCACACTGTCATTGTCGATCAAGATGGCAATCGTATTGAAGTGCAAATTCGCACGCAAGCCATGCACGATTATGCTGAACTGGGTGTGGCTGCGCATTGGTCATATAAAGAAGGTGGCAAGCAATCCGCGACGATGGAAAAAAGCGTGGCTACCTTGCGTAAATTACTGGAAAACAAAACGCTTGAACCCACTTCAAGTGAAGAGTTTCGTAGTGAATTATTTAACGATCGCGTTTATGTTCTGACGCCTGCTGGGCGACTCGTCGATTTAATTAAAGGATCAACCCCACTGGATTTTGCTTATGCCGTGCATACGGAAATAGGGCATCGTTGTCGCGGTGCGAAAGTAGATGGTCGTATTGTGCCATTGACCTATATTTTAAAATCGGGTGAGCAAATTGAAATTTTAACGACGAAAGAAACAGCGCCTAATCGTAATTGGATCGATCCTAATTTAGGGTATTTAAAATCGCAACGCTCGATTCAAAAAGTTAAAAATTGGTTCCGCCAACAAGAAGAACTCGCGCAAGCCGACAGTAAAGTGGAATCACCACCAACTGTTGTTGAAACGGCAAAAGAGGTGCCTTTAATAAATAGTGTGCGAGCGAATAAAAGTCTGCATGCTTGTGAGGTAAGCGTTGAAGGGTTAAACAATGTGCAAACGACTTTTGCGCTGTGTTGTCATCCTGTCGCAGGTGATGAGATTACGGGCTATATTTCACATTACAAAGGCATTATTGTTCACCGAGCCGATTGTAAAAATATGTTGCAACTCAGCTTAGCTAAGCAACCACAACGCATTGCAGTGGCTTGGCAAAATAGCAAAGCCAGTCATGCAGTGCCTATTGTGATTCACGCGTTCAATGCGCAGAATTTATTAACCGATGTGTCGCAATTGCTTGCACAGAATAAAATTCACATTTTTTCTGCTGCTCTTGAAGCCGATGTGGATTTTTCAGCCGTGCTAAATTTAACCCTACAAATTGAAAACACGGAGCAGTTGAATACGGTCATTAAGAAAATAAAGCAATTGCCTGCCATTGTGAATGCAGAGCGTAAAAATTAAAGGTCATAGTGTTTGCGTTTTCGCCAAAATGTCGCGCGGCTCATATTGAGCATTTGAGCTGCGGCGTTTACATTTTTGGTTTCATTGAGTGCGCGTTCAATAGCACTTTTCTCGTTTTCTTCATTATGTGGCAATTTGACCGCTGAAACCACGGGTGTTTCACGAAATTCAGGTGGGAGTTCAGTGCTTTTGAGTACTGAACCTCGACCTACCGCAAAGGTGTATTCCACCACATTATGCAATTCTCGAATATTACCATGCCAGGAATAATCAAGTAGCAACCGCATGGCATCAGGATCAATTTTTTCAATTTTTCGGCCATTAGCTGTGTTGTGCTGCTTAATGAAATGCCAAATTAATAAACTAATGTCTTCGCGTCGCTCTCGTAAAGGTGGTAGAAAAATTGGAACCACCCGTAAACGATACATTAAGTCTTCTCGAAATCGTCCTAGTTTGACTTCCGCGCGCAGTGAGCGGTGCGTTGCCGCAACCAGTCTAATATTGACTGGCATTGAGATAACGCCGCCGACAGGCACATAGTTGCGCTCTTGAATCACACGTAGAAGTTTAGCTTGCAACTCAAGAGGCAGTTCTGCAATTTCATCTAAAAATAATGTGCCACCGTGCGCACGCTGAAATAAACCATGATGATCTTTTATCGCACCGGTAAAGGCACCGCGCACATGACCAAATAATTCACTTTCGAGTAAATTACTCGACAAAGCCGCGCAGTTGACGGCTAAAAATGGCGCGTCATGTCTTGCGCTTAATTCATGAATGGCGCGGGCGACTAATTCTTTTCCAGAACCACTTTCGCCGCGCACTAAAACCGTTGCTTCGGTTTGCGCTGCGGTTTGAATGATTTGAAAAACATCGTGCATGGCAGGGCAGCGGCTTAATATGCCGTGAAAGTTTTGGGCATTATCTATTTGCATTTTGCATTGATTACATTTTAGTGTTACGTTTCAGTTTTATGTCTTAGTGAAACATTTTATGTTTCATTGAAACATAAAATGAAACATAAAAAAAGGGTTTTAATGATGAAAATTATCGTGAATCCCTTGATTTTAAACTGTTGCCAAATATTGGCACAATGTCTGCAATGTTGTTATTAAACGTTATAAGGAATACATGTTATGAAAAAAATATTATTCACAATTCTCGCGCTACTCGGTGGTCAAAACGCCATGAGTGCCTCTATTGAAAGTGTTTCAGCTAATGAAGCGGCAAAAATGCAAAATGAGCGTCATGCCGTTATTGTTGATGTGCGTGAAACAGATGAATGGAATGCGGGGCATATAGCGGGTGCGATTCATATTCCATTAAGTGACGTGAAAAATCGTGTCGCAGAACTTGAAAAATTCAAAGACAGTCCTGTGATTACGCAATGCCGCAGTGGAGCTCGCTCTGCAAAAGCGGCGGAAGTACTCAAAAATGCCGGATTTTCAGCTGTTTATAATTTAGACGGTGGCATAAATGCGTGGCAAAAAGCCGCGTTAGATATACAACAAAATTAAAATTACTTTTAATCTGAGGAGTTACCATCATCATGTTCAAACAATTATTTGATCCCACCACATGGACATATACGTATTTAATTGCGGACGAGCAAAGCAAAGAAGCGGCTTTTATTGATCCCGTTAATACGCATTTGCAGCTTTATTTGGATTTACTCAAAGAACATGGTTTAACGCTTAAATACAGTTTTGAAACGCATGTTCATGCTGACCACATTACAGCCAGTGGTTTACTTCGCCAGCAAACAGGGGCGCAAACGTGTGTGAGTAAATTTGGCGGGGCAAAATTAGTTGATATTGAAATCAATGATGGTGACGTGTTTATGTTAGGTGATGAGAAAATCAAGGCCATCCCAACACCAGGTCACACACCAGGATGTACTTCATTTTTATGGCGTGATCGCTTGTTTAGTGGTGATTCGTTATTGATTGGCGGATGTGGTCGTACAGATTTTCAAGGTGGTGATGCAGGCGCATTATATGATTCGATTACGCAGCGTCTTTTCACGCTACCAGGTGATACGCTTGTTTATCCTGGGCATGATTACCAACAGCGTTGGATTAGTAACATTATGCAAGAACGCACGACTAATCCGCGTTTAGCTAATAAAACCCGCGAGCAATTCATCGACATTATGAATACTTTGAATTTGCCACGCCCACGCTTAATTGATGAGGCGGTGCCTGCCAATCGTTATTGTGGTTTAGATGAAAATGAACGTGCTATTGCTATTGCGCAACGTGAAACACATCCTGAGCATTTCTGTATGATGCAAAGTGGCACAACAGGCCAAGACCTTGTGAATGCCGCCAAACAGCACATTACAGAGGTGACTGCCGATACGGCACGGCAATTATTATCTGAAGGTCACATCACGCTAATCGATACGCGTGAAGAAAGTGAATTTGGTGCGGGTCATATCGATAATGCGATTTTATTGCCACGCGGTACGATTGAATTTAAAATCAATGCGTTACCTGAGCTAGCCGATAAGTCGAAAGCGGTGCTAATTTATTGCCGTACGGGTGGGCGCTCTGCGCTCGCTGCGCAAACATTGCAAACGTTAGGTTATACAAATGTGCTTTCGCTAGCGGGTGGCTTTGAAGGTTGGAAGTAATTAATCATATTGTAGAGCGTGCCTTTAATTTAAAGGTACGCTTTTCCTATAACGTAAAATAATTATAAAGAGAGGATATAAGATGAAAGAGCATCATACTTTACTGATTGTTGGCGGTGGTGCGGCAGGCGTTTCGGTTGCAAATAATATGCGTCGTATGAACAAAGATATTGATATTGCCATTATTGAGCCAAGTGACAAACATTATTATCAAGCGGCATTTACCATTGTGGGTGGCGGTGAATACACACTCAAGCAAGCAACGCGCAATGAAGCAGATTTAATTCATTCGAGTGTGAAATGGGTTAAAAATTATGTGGAGTCGTTTCAACCTGAAGATAATGCGGTGACGCTCAAATCAGGTGAATCGCTTAGTTATGAATATTTAGTTGTTTGCCCTGGATTTCAGCTGGATTGGGATAAAATTGCAGGAGCAAAAGAGGCGCTAGGTAAAAATGGCGTGTGCAGTAATTATTCGCCTGACACAGTTGAATACACATGGGAATGTATCAAAAATTTGGGTGAAGGTCGCGCACTATTTACGCAACCCGCAATGCCAATTAAGTGTGCGGGTGCACCTCAAAAAATTATGTATATGGCAGCGGATCGTTTTCGTAAAAAAGGTATTGCAGATAAAATCAGCGTGGAATTTTTCAACGTGGGTGGCACGATGTTTGGTATTCCCTTTTTTGCTAAACCATTGGCAAAAGTGGTGGAAAGTTATGGTATTAAAACGCATTTTGCGCATAATTTGATTGCTATTGACGGTGATGCAAAAACCGCTACGTTTGAATTTACCGATGCGGACGGAAATAATCAGCACACGGTTGAAAAGTTTGACATGATTCATGTCACGCCCCCCCAAAGTGCGCCCGATTTTATCAAACACAGTCCGCTAGCCAATGTGGATGGTCGCGTTGATGTTCACCCTAATACGCTTCAGCACCATAAATATACAAATATTTTCGGATTAGGCGACGCTGCATCAACGACCAATGCAAAAACAGCGGCCGCAGTACGTAAACAGGTGCCGGTTGTTGTGGATAATATTTTGAATTTAATTCACGCAAAATCGGTTGAAGGCAAATATGATGGTTATGGCTCATGCCCGCTCGTCACATCGCTCAATACTGTTATTTTGGCAGAGTTTAGTTATGATAGCCGAATTACACCTTCGTTCCCGTTTTTGGATCCGCGTGTGGCGCGTTGGATTTGGTGGGTAGGTAAAAAAATCGGGTTCCCTTGGATGTATTGGGATTTAATGCTCAAAGGCATTCGTTTTGACATCCCTCACAAAAGTAGTTATGCCGCAAAATTTGTTGATAAAGAGTAAATAATACTGAGAAGAGTAGAAGGTGTATATGACATCTTCTACTGGTCAACATCAAAAAATCGTCAACCTTTGACGTATTTCCAAATTATTCGTTGTTTCTCCGCTTTAATCGCACTACTCCTTCTGTTGTTTTCTGATAAAATACAAGATAGTTTATTATTTCTAGCAATTACTATATTAATATTACACGAATTCACTGTGCATATCTTAATCGTATGGTGGGGTAGTTGGTTGCAATATTTTTATTGAAAATAGCGGCTAACAGACTACATTTGCCTTAGTAAATTCAAAATATAAAAATGAAATAAGCATTTATAAAATACAATAGCGATTTTGTTTGCTTAGTATGTCGCAAAATTTGAGCTGATTTTTTTTAGTGACTGTTAGATAATGACGCGCAACTTATAAGAATAACTACAATTAGGTTTTAAGACACATGCCGAGACAATCGAGTTTTACCCGCGAGGAATTATTGCAATCCGGTCGCGGTGAATTATATGGCGCAGAAAATGCGCAACTTCCACTTCCAAATATGTTAATGATGGATCGTATCATGCATATTTCAGATGAAGGTGGCACGTATGAAAAAGGAGAAATCATCGCAGAGCTAGATATTACGCCTGATTTGTGGTTTTTTGACTGCCATTTTCAAGGTGACCCCGTTATGCCGGGATGTCTTGGATTAGACGCTATGTGGCAGTTGGTTGGCTTTTATTTATGCTGGATGGGTGGGCCAGGAAAAGGTCGCGCTCTAGGCGTTGGTGAAGTGAAATTTACGGGTCAAGTACTTCCGCACAATAAAAAAGTCACTTATCGTGTCAATTTAAAACGCGTGATTATGCGTAAATTGGTGATGGGTATTGCAGATGCCACGATGGAAGTGGATGGCAAAGTCATTTACGAAGCCACAGATTTACGTGTTGGCTTATTTACTTCTACAGAAAATTTTTAAGGGCGAAAACCATGAAGCGCGTGGTAGTGACTGGGTTGGGTATTGTTTCTAGCATAGGTAATAATCAACAAGAAGTCGTCGAATCTTTAAAAGAGGGACGTTCTGGAATTGGTTTTAGTGAAGTCTATAAGGAAATGGGATTGCGTAGCCATATTGAAGGCTCGATTAATATTGAACTTGATGACGTAATTGATCGTAAAGTGCGTCGTTTTATGGGCGATGGCGCGGCGTTTAATTATGTTGCCATGCAGCAAGCGATTGATGATTCAGGTTTAAGTGAGGATGAAATTTCGAATTTCCGCACAGGTCTTGTTATGGGGTCAGGTGGTCCATCAACGTCAAACTTAGTTGAAGCGGCTGATATCTTACGTGAAAAAGGGATTAAACAAGTAGGGCCTTATCGCGTGCCGCGTACGATGTCGAGCACAAACACAGCGTGTCTTGCGACCCCATTTAAAATTAAAGGCGTGAATTATTCAATTAGCTCGGCTTGTGCAACCAGTGCACACTGCATTGGACATGCGATGGAATTAATTCAAATGGGTAAGCAAGATGTCGTATTTGCTGGTGGTGGTGAAGAAGTGCATTGGACAATGTCGCTTTTGTTTGATGCGATGGGCGCTTTATCTTCAAAATATAACGACACGCCAACAACTGCGTCGCGTCCATATGATGAAACGCGTGATGGTTTTGTTATTTCTGGTGGTGGTGGTGTTTTAGTCATTGAAGAACTCGAACACGCAAAGGCGCGTGGTGCGAAGATTTACGCTGAGCTTGTCGGGTATGGCGCAACGTCTGATGGCTACGATATGGTTCAGCCATCAGGTGAGGGCGCAGTGCGGTGTATGCAGCAAGCCATGGCGACAGTGAGTGGTAAAATTGATTATATCAATGCGCATGGAACGAGCACGCCAGTTGGAGATACTAAGGAATTAGGCGCATTGCGTGAAGTTTTTGGTACGGGTAATGTCCCTTGGGTAAGTTCCACGAAATCATTAACGGGGCATGCACTGGGTGCTGCAGGCGTGAATGAAGCCATTTATTCACTTTTAATGATGCGTGATAATTTCCTGAGTGCCTCGGCCAATATAACGCACTTAGACCCTGGTGCAGCGGATATTTCTATTGTGCGTGAGCGTCAAGATAATGTAACACTCAATACCATTATGTCGAATAGTTTTGGTTTTGGTGGTACAAATGCGACACTGATTTTTCAACGATACAACGGTTAATTCATTTTTGCGAGCGTATCTTATACGCTCGCTTGATGCTGTATTTCTCAAAAACATCGTATTATCGGGCACGTACAACATGCGCCCCCTACAGATTCCCCAAAAATGACAGAGCATTCTGATTTAGATCAAAAAACACGTTACCAATTCAACAAACTTCAAAAACGCCTCCGTCACACGGTGGGTGATGCGATTGCTGATTTCAATATGATTGAAGATGGCGATAAAATTATGGTGTGTTTGTCGGGTGGTAAAGATTCTTATACCTTACTTGATGTTTTATTGAATTTACAAAAAACAGCCCCCGTCAATTTTGAATTATTAGCTGTTAATTTAGACCAAAAACAACCAGGGTTTCCCGAGCATGTCCTTCCGCAATATCTTGAAGCTTTAGGGGTGCCCTATCATGTTATTGAGAAAGATACTTACAGTGTCGTAAAGCGTGTTATTCCTGAAGGGCAGACAACATGTGGACTTTGTTCGCGTCTGCGACGTGGGACGCTGTATGGTTTTGCTGAAGAAAATAATGTCACCAAAATTGCACTTGGGCATCATCGTGATGATATTTTGGAAACGTTTTTCTTAAATATTTTTTACGGCGGAAAATTAAAAGCTATGCCACCTAAATTACTGAGCGATGATAAGAAAAATATTATTATTCGGCCGCTGGCGTATACACGCGAAAAAGATATTGAGCGCTACGCAGCTTTTAGAAAATTCCCGATTATTCCCTGTAATTTATGCGGTTCACAACAGAATTTGCAGCGTCAGGCAATGAAAGAGATGTTAAAAACATGGGATAGACAATTTCCAGGGCGGCTTGAAACGATCTTCACCAGTTTACAAAATGTGGCACCATCGCAATTAGCGGATAGAAATTTATTTGATTTTGTGAATTTGATGAAATAGTTTTTTTAGGTAATAAAGGGCGAGAAGGTGCTCGCCCTTTTAGTTGATATATTAAGTAATGACGGTTGGCTCAGTTAAGCCCGTTCGCTCTTTTACTCGGCAGAATTGCTCTGCTAATTCAATTAATTGCGCTAATGCAATTTGCGGGTCTTGATTGTGTTTGTTGCTGTCAGGCTCAAAACGCTCGATATAAATGCGCAGTGTTGCGCCTACCGTCCCTGTTCCTGATAAACGAAATACAATTCGTGAACCGTTCTCAAAGCCGACTCTAAACCCTTGGTTAGCGCTTGTGCTGCCGTCAATGCTGTCGTGGTAGCAGAACTCGTCTGCATACTTGACGGTATAGTCGCCAAACGTTTGATGAGGCAAGGTTTGAATTTGCTCGCGTAAACTGCTCATAATCTCTTGTGCAATGGATGATTCAACCGCCTCATAATCATGGCGGCTGTAAATATCACGTCCGTAGGTTTGCCAATGTTCTTCAACAATATCTAAAACAGATTGACGGCGACGTGCAACTAAATTGAGCCAAAATAGAACAGCCCATAAGCCGTCTTTTTCACGAACGTGCTGTGAGCCTGTGCCAAAGCTTTCTTCACCGCAGAGTGTGATTTTGTCAGCATCGAGTAAATTGCCAAAAAATTTCCAGCCAGTAGGGGTTTCATAGCAAGGGATATTCAGTTTTTTAGCGACCCTATCCACTGCTTGGCTAGTTGGCATTGAACGCGCAACGCCTTTTAAACCGCTTGCATAACCAGGAATAAGGGTCGCATTCGCGGCTAAAATGGCAAGACTATCGCTGGGTGTGACGAAAATGCCTTTTCCCATAATCATGTTGCGATCGCCGTCGCCATCAGATGCTGCGCCAAATGTGGGGGCATCGTCGCTAAACATCAAATCAGCGAGTTCATGTGCGTAAATTAAATTGGGGTCAGGATGATGGCCACCAAAATCCTCTAAAGGTTGCGCATTTTGCAATGCATTAAGCGGCGCCCCGAGCATATCAACAAAAATGTATTTCGCATAAGGACCTGTAATGGCGCTCATTGCATCAAATGCGAGCGTCATATAGCCACTTTGAATGCTTTGTTTGAGTAAACTAAAATCAAAAATTGATTGCATCAGTTCGGCATAATCGGCTACTGAATCAATAATAGTGATTTTTACCCCATCAACGGTCTGTATGCCAATCGTATCTAAATTTATGTCCGGAAATTCAGCAATTTGATAATGCTCTAGTGTTTTACTGCGCTCAAAAAACGCGAGGGTGTCTTTTTCTGGTGCAGGTCCACCATTGGTTACATTATATTTGATGCCAAAATCCCCGTGTTCACCGGCTGGATTATGGCTTGCAGATAAAATTAGGCCGCCAAAGGCACCATATTTTCGAATAATGTGTGATGCAGCGGGGGTTGAAAGTAGGCCATTTTGTCCAATTATGAGTTCGCCAAAGCCATTTGCTGCGGCTATTTTGATGATTATTTGAATCGCTTCACGGTTGAAATGGCGTCCATCACCGCCAATAACGAGTGCTTTTCCTTGATAATTTTCAAGCGAATCAAAAATGGCTTGAACAAAATTTTCCAGATAATTCACTTGTTTAAAGACGCTAACTTTTTTTCTTAGGCCGGAGGTGCCTGGATTTTGATCATGATAAGTTTGAGTAAGAATCGTTTTTATGTGCATAATATTCCTAGAAAATAATTTACAATTTTGTGTTAAAGTACACTAAAATGTTTATTTAATACAGGATGATTATGTTACGCGTTTATTTAATCTTATGTCTGAGTTTATTCACCGTTAATGCGATGGCGGCAACTGAAGTTCGCCCTGATGAGGTTTGGCTGCTGGTAGATACGAAGGCGAAACAAATTGAAGTCAAAAAAGGTGAACAGACGTTAGAAACGCTACATAGTATTGCTATTGGTCGCGGTGGTGCTGGGGTTAAAAACCATCGCGGTGATAATATTACACCTTTTGGTGAGTATCGGATTGGATGGATTGGTGAAAAAAGTATGTTTCGTCGTTTTTTTGGCTTAACGTACCCTTCTGTTGATGATGCTCAAAAAGCACTTGAAAAAGGCATTATTAACGAAAACGCATATAATCGAATTTTGCATGCGCATCAGTTAAAACAAATTCCCCCCCAAGATACAGCGTTGGGTGGGCAAATTGGTATTCACGGCTTAGGAAGCGGTGATATTAAAGTACATGAGGTCTTTGATTGGACACATGGTTGTATTGCCTTGACCAATTCACAAATTGACCATTTGAGTCAATTAGTGGATACGGGAACGGTAGTTAAAATAAAATAAAACTGGAAAATATAGTTGTAGGTGGTTAGAATTACCCGCAGCTATAGTATTTTTTGTAGTACAGATTCTAGTTACATTTGTTAAATCCCATTTTTAAAGGAAAATCACATGAAAAAAATCGTTAAATTATCAATGATCGCTTTAGTTTCTATGGTAGTTGTTGGTTGTGCAAGCACAGATGACATTACACATTTACAATCACAAGTTGATACATTAAAAACTTCTGTTGCACAAGCTTCTGCTGATGCACACAGTGCACAAAGCGCAGCTGCAGACGCAGCTTCACGTGCAGCAGCGGCTGAATCAGCAGCTAACAGAGCAGCACAATACGCACAAGACACAAACAGCAAATTGGACAGTTTGTTCAAAAAATCAATGATGAAATAATTCATTCTTTCATTGAATGCTGAAAAAACCCAGTGAGTAAGCTCGCTGGGTTTTTTTTTGACTAGTCGTTTTATTCATTTTTACCTCTTCTAAGTTTACTTATAATGCGTTTAATTCGCGATTTTTCTCAACGCGCACTTTTTCCTCAAGGGTGTGTTTTAACGATTGGTAATTTTGATGGTGTTCATTTGGGACATCGTGCTGTAATTGATAAATTAGCGCAATGTGGACGTCAATTACAGTTGCCAACAGTGTTAATGTTATTTGAACCGCAGCCGCTAGAATATTTCTTGGGGGAGAATGCCCCTTCACGTTTAATGCGATTGCGTGAAAAAATCTTGGCACTGCATCTTTTGCCTATCGATAATGTTGTCATTTTGCGATTTAATCGTCTTTTGGCAAATTTTGAGCCTGAACAATTTGTTTCTGATATTTTAGTTGATAAACTCAATTTAAAACATTTAGTCATTGGCGATGATTTTCACTTTGGCAAAGCGAGACGAGGGAATTTTAATTTACTTTGTGCGCAGGGAAAACAACATGGTTTTTCTGTCGAAAAATCAGAATCCTACCAATTAACCGATTTACGGGTAAGTAGTACACTCATTCGAGATGCACTGAATGCGGATGATTTGGTGCAGGCTCGTCGACTTTTGGGACAAGATTACGCTGTATGCGGACGTGTTGCACAAGGTAATCAATTGGGACGCACACTCGGTTTTCCAACAGCAAACATTAAAATGCTTCGTCAAAACACCCCAATCAAAGGCGTATTTGCGGTGACTATGACAGGGATTGATGGTCTTGAATTCCAAGGTGTGGCAAACGTGGGGACAAGGCCAACAATCGATGGGCATAGTAAAGTTATTTTAGAAACGCATTTGTTTAATTTTAATCAAAATATTTATGGACGTTATGTGAGTGTTCACTTCAAACACAAGATCAGGCATGAAATGCGTTTTGATTCTTTAGAACAACTGCAAACGCAAATTCGCCTAGATGTCGCAACGGCAAAAGAATTTTTTGAACAATCGCGCTAAAATAGATATAACGTCCTTTTCCTTTTTCATCAGCGTGCCAAATTTTGGAGAGATAGTACTATGGTTGAATTTAGTCTGCCGAAAAATTCAGTAGTGAAAAAAGAGAAGAAAATAAGGGCACATGAAAATAATGTGCCTATTTATCGTGTTGAGGTTTATCGGTGGCAACCAGATAATCATGAAAATCCTCATATTGACGTGTTTGAACTTCCACGAGATCAATGTGGATCAATGGTTCTGGATGTTCTGTTTAAAATTAAAAATGATTTAGATGGCTCGCTGACTTTTCGACGTTCTTGTCGAGAAGGGGTGTGTGGGTCGTGTGCGATGAATGTGAATGGCAAAAATACTCTCTCGTGTATTAGTCCACTGGCGAATTATCCTTCAAATACGTTGCGTATTTATCCCTTGCCGCACATGAATGTACTTAAAGATTTAGTGGTTGATATGACGCATTTTTACGCGCAATATGCATCAATTAAACCGTGGCTTGAAAGCAATCATCTCGATCAAGAGCACGAACAACTCCAAACTGAAACCGATCGCGCGGCACTTGATGGGCTTTATGATTGTGTGCTTTGTGCGTGTTGTTCGACGAGTTGCCCGAGTTATTGGTGGAATAGTGATCGTTATTTAGGTCCGGCAGTTTTGCTGCAAGCGTATCGCTTTATTGCTGATAGTCGAGACACGGCAAAAAAAGAGCGCTTAGAGGCGCTAGATGATGCATTTAAAGTCTATCGCTGCCACACTATTATGAATTGCGTTGATACTTGTCCAAAAGGTCTCAATCCAGCTCAGGCCATTGCAAATATCAAGCAATTGTTAGTTACACAGAAATGAAGTTAACACAGCTATATTGGCAATGCCGACGTGGTTGTTTAGAATTAGATTTGCTACTAAAAAAATATTTAGAAAACGATTACCTTAATGCGACACCTCAACAGCAATCCACATTTATTCAATTACTTCAATTGGAAGATGATGAACTGTTGCCGGCGTTACTTCTTTTTTTAGAAGAGACGACGGGATAATTTTACCTAATCTGTAAATACAAATTTCATTTACTTTATTCGAGGATGACATCATGAAAAAAACGGTCTTAATTTTTGCTTTAACAGCTTTATTTACTTCACCTATTTTTGCCGAATCTCAAACACTCAAAGAAAACGAGATTGAAGAAATCGTTATTAAAATTCACAATGAAGCAGAGCAAGGTGGATATGGTTTATTGTCAGTGAATGAGCTAAACCAAATGCTCGCGTCTAAAGAAAATTTTGTTCTAATTGATGCACATCCAAAAAATCAATTTGACGTAGCCTATATAGATGGTGCAGATAATTTTGAATTTCAAGGAACTTTTACACATAAATGGAATGAAGATGCACCGAGTGGTCCGCAAGATGCCTATAAAGCACTGTTGGGCGAGAATTTAAATCGCAAAGTGGTCGTTTATTGCGGAGGAAATAAATGTGGGCGCTCAAATACAGCGGCATTGTGGGCAAAAGAATTGGGGTATCATCACGTATTTCGCATGACCAGTGGGATTAAAGGCTGGCAAGATGCTGGATTTCCAATTAAAACGACACAGAAATAATCTTTTATTTTCCTAACCAGTGACACAAATGACCAAAGTAGAGATAGAAAGCCGTTTACGCCAGTTCGTTGAGCCCCATTATGGTGTAGACTTAATGACTGCAAAAGCAATTAAGTCCATTGATATAGATGGCTTGAATGTTCATCTTGTTGTTGAGCTAGGATATGCAGCAAAAAGTTATTTAGAAACTTTAAAATCAGATCTTATTGCACATTTAAAGTCGGTTGAAGGTATCGGTGATATTGTTGTTGATATTAGTGTGAAAATTGTTGCTCATGCCGTTCAACAAAATGTGAAATTGATACCAAATGTGAAAAATATTATCGCCGTCGCATCGGGTAAAGGCGGTGTTGGTAAGTCAACGACAGCGGTTAATTTAGCCCTTGCTCTGGCGCAGGATGGCGCAAAAGTCGGTATTTTGGATGCGGATATTTATGGACCTAGTGTGCCGATGATGCTAGGTCTGTCAGGCAAGCCAGAAAGTTTTGACAATAAAACCATGCAGCCTAAAGTCGCTTTTGGTGTGCAAACCATGTCTATAGGCTATTTAGTGGCTGAAGATCAAGCGTTGATTTGGCGTGGACCGATGGTAACAACTGCTTTGCAACAGTTACTTAAAGAGACTCAGTGGGAGGCGCTAGATTATTTAGTTATTGATTTACCCCCTGGTACGGGTGATATTCAGCTCACTCTGGCGCAGAATGTCCCTGTAAGCGGCGCAATAATTGTGACAACACCGCAAGATATTGCGCTGCTTGATGCGCAACGTGGTTTTGGAATGTTCGAGAAAGTGAATGTTCCCGTATTAGGGTTGGTTGAAAACATGAGTTTGCACATTTGCAGTCAATGTGGGCATGAAGAGGCAATCTTTGGTTCGGGTGGTGGCGCTGCGATGTCTGAGATCAATAAAATTGATTGTTTAGGGCAGTTGCCGCTTGATATTCATATTCGCCAGTATGCGGATAGTGGTGAGCCGATTGTGGTGGCGCAACCCGATAGTCGTATTGCCCAAATTTATTTAGATATTGCGCGTAAAATGTCAGCGAGACTTGCACTCAAGCCTAAAGATTTTAGCGGTAAATTCCCCAATATTGTGGTACAAAAATAATACCGTTAATTGTGCGATAATAATGCACTTATATATTTCAAAATAGATACTTAGGAAATAACCATGTGGTTTAAAAATTTGAACGTTTTCCGTTTAACGGAAGCGTTCGCTTTGGATGCGCAAACACTAGCTGAAAAACTCGATACGTTGGCGTTTTCGCCTTGCACAGGTCAGCAAGCGTTTAGTTTTGGCTGGACAGCCCCTTTAGGAAAAGGATCAGAAGAGTTGGTTCATAGCACAAATGGGTATTTGATGATTTGTGCGAAAAAAGAAGAGCGCGTACTTCCTTCGTCAGTGATTAACGAAATGCTTCAAGAAAAAATTGAAGAAATTGAAGAGCAAGAAGGGCGTAAATTATCTAAAAAAACCAAAACGGAATTAAAAGATAATTTGATTTTTGAATTACTTCCCCGTGCGTTTACGTTTACACATAAAACCTATGCTTATATTGATACGCAAAATGGCTTTATTGTGGTGGATACTGCATCGGCTAAAAAGGCAGAGGATTTACTGAGTACACTTCGTAAAACATTAGGCGGTTTACCTGCAATTCCATTGAATACAATAGACAAGCCGGTGTTAACTATGACGCAATGGTTGCTTGATCAAAATCCTCCCGCAGATATCGTGATTGAGGATGAATGTGAATTACGCGCACCTGAAGAAGATGGCGGTATTATCCGCTGTAAACGTCATGATTTAGCACTGCCTGAAATTAAAAATCATTTAGATAGTGGCAAACAAGTTATTAAGTTAGCCCTAAATTGGGAAGATCGACTTTCTTTTGTCTTAGATGAAAATTTAGCGGTTAAACGTTTAAAGTTTCTTGATTTAATTCAAGAGCAAGTTGGTGAGTCGGATGCAGCGACATTAGAAGAAAAATTCGATGTGAACTTTTCAATTATGACGGCAGAATTAGCCAATTTTCTGCCCCGTTTGATTGTCATTTTTGGCGGTGAAAATCGCGCTTAAAAAAACATAATTTTATAATTTTGGAGAATACAAATATGAGTATGGATGACCGCGACGGTTATATTTGGCTAGACGGTGAATGGGTTGATTGGCGCGAAGCGAAAGTACATGTTCTCACGCATACACTACATTATGGCTTGGGAGTTTTTGAAGGTATTCGCGCTTATCATGCGCAAAAAGGTACGGCTATTTTTCGTTTGCAAGAACATACAGACAGATTGTTTCGCTCAGCGCATATTATGAATATGCAAATGCCCTTTAGTAAAGAAGAGCTCAATAAGGTGCAATGTGACGCACTAGTCAAAAATAAATTAGATAGCGCCTATATTCGTAGCATGTGTTTTTTAGGGTCTGAAGGCATGGGATTGCGTGCAGATAATTTAAAAGTGCATGTGATGGTTGCTGCATGGTCTTGGGGTGCGTATTTAGGGGCAGAAAGTATTGAGAAGGGTATTCGTATTCGCACTTCATCATACACGCGAAATCACCACAATAGCACCATGTGTAAAGCAAAAGCCAATGGTAACTATATTAATTCGATTCTTGCTCTCCAAGAAGCTCGCGCGAACGGCTATGATGAAGCGTTGATGCTCGATCATGAAGGTTTTGCGGCAGAAGGAAGTGCTGAAAACTTATTTATCGTTCGCAATGGAAAAATTTATACACCGGAAACCACGTCAGCCTTAGAGGGGATTACTCGCGATTCAGTGATGACCATTGCGCGTGATTTAGGATTTGAAGTGGTTGAAAAGCGTATCACACGCGATGAAATTTATGTCGCAGATGAAGCCTTCTTTACAGGCTCTGCGGCAGAAGTGACGCCCATTCGTGAACTCGATAATCGTAAAATTGGTTCAGGCAGTCGTGGTGTTGTGACTGAAAAGCTGCAATCACTTTATTTTGATGCTGTTCATGGACGTGGTGATCAGTACGCAGATTGGTTAACTTACGTTTAACGTATAAAGATTTGCTGGATATCGCATTAGGGCAATGGATTTTGCCCACTCTCGTTCTCTATCTCCGTGTTATGTCAACTAAATAAAGGGAAGTACGTTTATTTCCTTTTAAATCCATTAATTTGAGAGGAAAAACGATGATTCCTATTCGAGATACCGCACCCTGTTTTTCACGTCCTATTATGACATGGGCCATTATGGTGGTTTGTAGTGTTATATTCGTGTCAATGCAATTTCTGCCCGATGCACTAGGTTATAAATTAGTGAATTTATATGGAATGGTGCCTGTTCGCTATTCCAATCCTGCTTGGGCTAAAGATTTTGGTCTTCCACCTGATTATGGTTTTTCGTTTATTAGTAATTTATTTTTGCATAACGATTGGTTGCATTTGATTTTTAATATGTGGTTTTTGTGGATCTTTGGGGATAATATCGAAGATAGAATGGGCCGCTGGCGATTTTTAGCGTTTTATCTGATATGCGGTGCATTAGCGACTTTATTACAGTGGTATTTTGATCCGACGCTCGCTATTCCTGTTATCGGTGCATCTGGGGCTATTGCAGGTGTCTTAGCTGCTTATTTTTGTTTATACCCTCTTGAGCGTGTCATCGTGTGGATTCCTTTTATTTATCCAATTTTACTGCCTATTCCTGCGATTGCCTTTTTAGGGCTTTGGGTGATACTACAATTGCATAACGCAACAGAGGCAGTGTTATTTACAGGTGTTGGCGCTAGTGTGGCGTGGTGGGCACATTTGGGGGGATTTATTAGCGGTTGTTTGCTATACCGTGTATTTTTATTGTCGGAAAAAACGATTATCTAGTTTTTTGATGTTCTAAACGCAAAAAACCCAGCACAAGTGCTGGGTTTTCTGAAAGCTCTAAACAGTTAAAAACTGTTTAACCTTTTCAACAAAAAATTAAAGTTGAATAGAGCTAGACACTTTTTGTTTGCTGTCGTCTTGACCATCGATGCAACCTGTCAAACCAACAATCATTAACGCTAAAGCTAATACAGAAATTACTTTTTTCATTTTTGAAATCCTCCAAGTTGTTTTTTAATTATAGTTGCGCAAATTTCTAAGCACGGGCAATTTATATCATGAACTATTGTGTCATTGCAATAATAAAAAGCCTAATAATTTCGATTTAATTAAAGTCGATTAATGTCATTAGGCAAGCTGATTTTTATTTGCTTATTTTGCCAGTGCGCCTCACCAATGATTATCCACTCTCCAGCCATGTTTAGATTGCGTTGATCATATACCCAATGAAAGGGTGCAGCGATTTTTTTCATTTGAATATGAAAAGTGGTTTTTGGTAAATCGAGTCCTAATTGATAGCCATAAAATGCCGTTATTTTCATAATGAATTTTTGTAAACGGACGCTATCAATATTAGGTGTGACGGCAATGTTTGCCCACATTGAGTGGACGCGTCCCCAATTAGGTGCAAGCATGCGTCCTTCTTCATTGATGAATGGTAGCCATTGCTCCTTTCCCTGTGCATCGATATAGGTAATGGCGAGTATGTGATCGTAGCCTTGGAAATGATCATGTAAATACAGTGGATGCGGAATAATGCCAATAAATGTCTGTGACCATAATATGAACATATTGCTCACTTGCGTTACTGGAGATAGCAAGGGGTTATGTAATTTCAAGCGATAAATTAAGCCATAGTGAATCGTACTGTTAAGCTGCAGCAAAAATATCAGAATCAAAATTTTCGTGAGTTTTCGCGAAAATGCTTTAGGTTTTTGCTCAGTATGTTGTTCAAAAAGTTGTGTATACCAAGTGTTGTTAGTTAATGGCATTGCTGGTGGTAAACAAGTCACATCGCAGGTTATGCGGACACGATTATCCGCAATGGCTCGGTATTTTCTGATCGCTACGGATTTAATTAACGGTAATGAAAGTATCGTGCCTACAAAAGCTAAGTAGCATGAGTGCTTTAATATTTGAATATAAGTATCTACTCCTGCATAAACGTGCCCTTGTGCGTCGATTGCGTATAAATCCTTCAGTAGTTCCGAATTATCAATATTGCACAATGCAGGGTGATTTGCGGCGTTTTCTTGTGCGTTTTGAAAATCAATGCGTTTAAAAATATCGAAGTGATTCAAAATTAACACAGTTCGATTGCATAATGGGCAGAGTTTATCGAAAAATACGGTCAATGTGGGTTGCTTTGCGACAAAAAATGTATTTATTGCACGCCACCATGCAAATGGGACCATGAGTAAGTAAAAACATAACATCCCAAGGCCAAACGGGTAGATGTTAAATGATATCGTAATGCCTAAATGCAAACCCATGCCGATAAATAAAAACACCACGCGCAACTGACGCTGCCAAAACAAAAAAATAAAGGTAAATTGAAAAACTAAAATCGTGTAACCCAATATATTTTGCAGCCATTCTTGATTGAGTAGTGGCGACATATCAAGAGCTGATACATAGTAGGGTTGCGTGGCGGGTAGCCATGTCCCAAGACCATTGCGCCAATGTTCTGCAAATAATTTGTGTATTGCAGAATCAACGTACAGAAAGCCAAGGCAAATAATAATGGGTACGTAATACGCGAGTACAGTAACAGTTGGTTTTTGATAGGTACTGTAATGAACAAAAGGTTGATTGAGTTTGTAGCGTAAATTATCTAGCGAAAATGTTTTATCTAAAGGCATGAAGAGAAAGAAAAAACCTGCTCCAATCATAAATGTATCAAATCCACCATCAAAGTCACGTTGCATCGGCGTGAAATTAACAAATACAATCCAGAGCAGGTAATTCCAAATCATTGCAGTTTGATAGTGGTAACCGACTACCACGCAGAATGCGGCAAGTGCCCATATTCCTAAAAAAGCCGGAATCATTGGGAACTCGACATCCAAGTAGGGGATGGGGTCAAAAATTAAATGATTAAAATAGCAAAGAAAGAAAATTTCTTGCAGAGTGATTAGTCCATACCCTATCCGTAATAAGCCTAATGCGGTAGCAGGCACTTGTTTGTTTCTTAATGAGTGGATTTTATTGAAAAGACGTTGGGTCATTGCAATGTGTGGGCCGTTAGATGAGATGTGGATTTTAGGAATAAAAAAAGGCCACAACAATTTCTTGTTGCGACCTTTTTAAACAAATAGGGACAAAAATGTCGCTTATTGCTCTTCGTCTGGATGTGCTGCGAAAACCCACTTCACGAAGAAGTAACCTACTACAACAACCGCAAGACCAATTGTTGCACCAGCTGGTGTTTTTAACATTTCAGTAACGTCTAAAATTGCTCCCATGAGCACTCTCCTGTGTTTTATAGTTGTTAAAATCATGCTAAAAATTCAGCATGAATCGAAAGCTAATAATACTTCAGAAAACTTATTAATTCCATAAAAAAAATATTTTACTATTTCTAAGTGCGTGTTTTTCAAAAAATCACGCTAATTTTTTGCATATGTTTGGGATATATACTTTGAAAGTCATGAAGATAATGAAACCTGCGGATTTATTTTAAGAGTGATTTTATGAGTAAAATCTTCAGTGGATTTTTTTAAAGTTGACATTTTAGTTAAAATCGTTAAATTTACATCTCCAGAGTCGCTTTCTACAATGAAAATTTAGATAAAAGCCCTCTTAGAACTAACGTTAGTTGTAAATATAATTACTGTTCTGTCATGCAACAGAATATCAGGAGAACCTAATGAAGAAATATTTAAAAAGCTTTTTACTTACATCGAGTATCGCAGCAGTATTGGCGGTTCCCGCGATTGCGACAGCAAATGCTGATCTTGAAAAATTGACTCAAAACCCTGCTAACTGGGCAACATGGGGTGGTGATTATGCGGGTACTCGCTTTAGTAAATTAAACCAAATCACAACTGACAATGTTAAAACCTTGCAACCTGCTTGGTCATTTTCAACTGGTGTATTGCGTGGTCATGAAGGCGGTCCTTTAGCAGTAAATGGCGTATTATTTATTCATACACCATTTCCAAACACAGTTTATGCAATTGACCAATCAACACAGTCTGTTATTTGGGAATTCACGCCAAGTCAAGATGCTGATGTAACTATTCCTGTTATGTGCTGCGATACCGTTAACCGTGGTCTTGCTTACGGTGACGGAAAAATCTTCTTACAACAATCAGATACTGTTTTAACTGCATTAGATGCGAAAACAGGTAAACGTATTTGGAGCGTTCAAAACGGTGACCCAAAATTGGGTATGACCAACACTAACGCACCTATCGTTGTAAAAGATAAAGTCATTACAGGTATTTCTGGTGGTGAATTTGGTGTTCGTGGTTTCTTAGCCGCTTATGATATCAATTCTGGAAAATTAGCTTGGAAAGGCTACAGTATCGGTCCAGATAAAGATACATTGATCAGCGCTAAAAAAACAACAGCATGGAAAGATGGTAGCGTTCAAGCTGTTGGTGAAAATTCAAGCTTAAGCACTTGGAAAGGTGATCAATGGAAAATTGGTGGCGGTACAACTTGGGGTTGGTATTCTTATGACCCAAAATTGAACTTGGTTTATTACGGATCAGGTAACCCATCAACTTGGAACCCTGTACAACGTCCAGGTGACAACAAATGGTCTATGTCATTGTGGGCACGTGATGCTGACACTGGTGAAGTGAAATGGGTTTACCAAATGACGCCACACGATGAATGGGATTTTGACGGTATCAATGAAACTGTTTTAGTTGACCAAGAAGTGAAAGGTAAAATGCATAAAACGATTGTGCATTTTGATCGTAATGGTTTTGGTTACACATTAGATCGTGAAACAGGTGAATTGCTTGTTGCTGAAAAATTCGACAAATCAGTTAACTGGGCAAGTCATGTTGACATGAAAACTGGTCGTCCACAAGTTGTGTCTAAATACTCAACAGAGCAAAATGGGGAAGATGTTAACACAACAGGTGTCTGCCCTGCAGCGTTAGGTTCTAAAAACCAACAACCTGTTTCTTACTCTCCACAAACTGGCTTGTTCTATATTTCAGGCAACCATTTGTGCATGGACTATGAACCATTTGAAGTGGCATACACAGCAGGTCAACCTTATGTAGGTGCAACATTGACGATGGGTCCTGCGGGCGCTGACGTATTGACTGGTCAAGCAGACGGTTCTACTAACTTAGGTCAATTCACTGCGTATGATGCAAAAACAGGCAAAATCGCATGGTCTAACAAAGAAACATTCTCTGTGTGGTCTGGTTCAGTGGCAACAGCTGGTGGTGTTGTATTCTACGGTACACTTGAAGGTTACTTGAAAGCCGTTGATGCGAAAACAGGTAAAGAATTGTATAAATTCAAAACCCCATCAGGCATCATTGGTAACGTCAATACATGGGAATTCAACGGTAAACAATACGTTGGTGTTCTTTCAGGTATCGGTGGTTGGGCTGGTATTGGTATCGCAGCTGGCTTAGATAATGGCGAAGCAAGCACAAACTCAGAAGGTTTGGGTGCGGTAGGTGCATATAGAAGTTTGAGTTCATTCACCAAATTAGGTGGAACATTCACTGTATTTGCATTGCCTAACTAATAAATTCCAGTTAAGTTTTTAACTTAATTTATTTAGTCAACTCAAGAGCCCTAGCCAATTCGTTGGTTAGGGCTTTTTTATTCATTTTATCTTGAGGATTCATCATGAAAATATCTTCTGCTATTTTTGGCGCTTTGTTGAGTTTAGGTGTTTCGGCCACCTATGCCGAGACATTTAAAGTTTGTGCAGATCCACTCAATCCACCTTATTCAGATAAAGCACAGACCGGTTTTGAAAATAAAATTGCGGCGCTTTTTGCTAACTCTTTAAATCAAGAGCTAGAGTATTTTTGGTTGCCACAACGTATTGGTTTTTTGCGTAATTCGCTTAATGCCTTTACCGATGAGAATGCGGTTGAAAGTAAAGACTTTAAATGTGATATTGTGATGGGGATGCCTGAAGGGAGTGATATGTTACTTACAACGCAACCTTATTATCATTCGACCTATGTATTGCTCATTGCAAAAGGGCGTGGATGGGATCATATTCAAACAGCGCAACAACTTGCTGAATTGCCACTTGTGCAGCAAGCAAAATTAAAAATTGCTATGTTTGATCGCGGTCCAGGTACTGACTGGCTACAAAAACATGATTTACTCGATCAAGGTATTCCTTATCAAAGTATGACTGGGGACAGTCAACATAATGTTGCCATGCAAATTGAGCAAGATTTAAAAGCTAAAAAAATTGATATGGTCATGCTTTGGGGTGTGTTTGCTGGTCATATTATTTCTGGGCATCCAAGCGATTATCATGTTATTGAAATGCAATCAGAATCAGGCATTAAGTTTGATTATCAAATGACAATGGGAGTGCGTCGAGGCGACAAAGCACGCCAAGAAGTGCTTAATAAATTGATTATTGAAAAATCTACCGATATTGCCGCTATTTTGGCGCAATACCATATTCCACTGCTACCCATTACGCAGTCACCTGCTAAAAAAGATTGATTTATGAAACTGACTAAAATTGTTGGCTTGCATGCTGCGCAGTCTGCGCTGATGTATTCGCCACAAAAAATTTCTCGCGCGTGGGTTGACAGTGAACGTCATGATAAACGTCTTGAAACGTTGCTTGAAACACTAACGACATTAGACGTTTCAATCGAAAAAGTTGAGCGTAAAAAGCTTGATAAACTCGCGGATGGCATGAATCATCAAGGCGTTGTGTTGGAAGTCGCGTTGCCTGAAGAGTTATCTGAAAATGATTTAAAAGTGGCCGTTGAACATTTATCAGAAAATGCGTTGTTTTTAGTGTTAGATAACGTACAAGATCCGCATAATTTAGGTGCGTGTTTGCGTACAGCGGATGCAACGGGTGTGCACGGTATTATTATTACAAAAGATAATGCGGTGGGTATTACGCCTACGGTGTGCAAAGTCGCCAGTGGCGCCGCTGAAACGGTACCGGTTTATGTTGTTACCAATCTTGCTCGTACGTTGCGCTGGTTAAAAACGGAAGGTGTTTGGGTGATTGGCACCGCTGGTGAAGCGGAAAGCACACTGTTTAAAAGTGATTTTACAGTGCCAATGGCTTTAGTGATTGGGGCAGAAGAGAAGGGGATGCGTCGATTAACCCGCGAACAATGCGATTTTTTAGTGAAATTGCCGATGCTAGGTACGGTGGAAAGTTTAAATTTATCCGTTGCAACGGGTGTGCTACTTTATGAAGTGCTACGTCAGCGGCAAGGGTGAATTTGCCGCTGAGTCGGTTGTTAATTATTTGCTGGTATGGGTAAATGTTCCATCCCAATCTAAATTTGGTGGGTTTTCTCTAAAATAAGCAATACGATCTAAATAAATTTTATATAACAAGTCATGAGGCTTTAAATTATGCAGTTGTGAAAATAATGTTTGTGCTTCATTCCACGATTGTTTGCGATAAAATTCAATGGCATGACAGGTGAGGTCGAGCGTTTTTTGATCACATTCTTTAAGGTCGGCTTGTTCACATATGGGTTCATAAATTTTAATGGGTTTGTTTTTACCTTTGACACGTACCCAGTCGAGTTCACGATATGCAAATTCGGGTGCCGCTGTTCGCGTCGATTCGCTAACGATCATTTTGACGCCGTATTGTTTAGTTAATCCTTCAAGTCTTGAGCCTAAATTCACCGTATCCCCCATAACGGTGTATGCAATACGAAATTCCGATCCCATATTACCTACGACCATATCGCCCGTATTCAAGCCCACGCCTAAATCGACTTCAGGCCAATTTTTCAATTTGAAATGCGCATTGATGATATCAAATTCATTGATAACGGTTAATCCAGCTTTTACTGCTAGGTAGGCGTGTTTATCGTTATACATGGGTGCGCCCCAGAACGCCATGATGGCATCACCAATGTATTTATCGATGGTGCCTTTATTTTCATGAATAATGCGCGTAACAGGCGTAAGGATAGCGTTAATTAAATCGCATAATTCTGCCGCTTCGAGTGATTCTGAAATAGTTGTAAATCCGCGTACATCAGAGAAAAAAACCGTCATTTCACGATTTTCACCTTTTAAGGTAAATTCCTCGTCTGAATTGCTCATTTCGTCGACCAATTCTTTTGGGATATATTGACCAAAAATATTGCCTAATTGTTTCTTTTTACGATTTTCAAAGAAAAAGCCAAAGAACATTTGGCCACCATAAAGCAGTGAAAATAAAATTAATGGCGTGGCTAGATGAGTGTCTATATTTTTAAGTGACCATAAATAAAAATTAAACGTAGTCATCACGCCAGAAAAAATAAGAAATATGAATGCTGAAGCGATAATGCTAACACGCGGAAATAACAGCATGGACAGTATAAATAATAGCGCTAACTCAAGCATTTCGGCCGCGATAATGTATGTGGGGCGTGATTTTACGGATTGATCGAGCAGGCCGCTGAGAATATTTGCATGGACTTCAACACCCGCATAAACGTTTTGAACAGGCGTTGAGCGTAAATCAAGTAACCCTGCAGCAGATGTGCCGATAATAATAATTTTATCGTGAAGCTCAGAAACAGCCACTTCACCATTTAAAACGTCAGTGACTGAAATGTATTTGAAACTATTTTGTTTGCCGCGAAAGGGTACGAGTAAATTGCCGCTGTCATCAACGGGAATAGTAAATCCAGCTAGTTTTAATGCTTCAAGGCGATTTTCACCATAATCATTACTGGTGATAAATTCTACTGGAGGTGAACCAAGTAATTGATGAAAAAGCGAAAGTGAAAGCGTACTGTAGAGTTGGTGTTTATAACTTGTAATGAGCGGTAATCGTCGATAAACGCCATCTTCATCAACGTTTGCATTATCTAAATATCCACCAGAGAGTGCAGATGATTGAAGTGTCGGTAAATTGGCGATGTAACTTTTAGCGTCAAAAAGTAAATGGGTAAAATCGTCGTGTACGTTAGATAGAGGGGCAGGGAGTTGACCAATCTCGTTGTTTTGTTCGTCATGATGACTAAAGAAATAACCTAAAACCACAGGGCGATTTTGTAAGCTGTGACTGAATCGGTCATCGTATGAAAGTTCAGGACGTATTTTTTCAATTGCGGATATGAAATTTGCATCGTTTTGTAGCTGATTTTTTGCTAATTTCTCGAGTGTTGTTATACTGTCATTTGACGCTTTTTCAGAAAAAACGACGTCAAATCCAACTAATTTTGCGCCATAATAATCAACAAGAATATCGACTAAATCGGCTAACTTATCACGCCGCCATGGCCAATGGCCTTCTTGCGCTAAACTTTTTTCATCTATGTCTAAAATAATAATACGTTTATCAACTGTATTTGGCATAGTGATTCGCAAACGTACATCGTATAGGATGTTTTCTATACGTTGTAGTGTAGGTATTTTAATTTGCCCAGCGGTATGAGTTAGGAATAATAACGTTAAGATAAGCGATATTAGCCAGTGATAAATTTTTAATTGTTTGTTACTCAATATCATCGAAAATACCTTAACGAAATGAAAATAATAAATGTGAGATGCATTCTAAATTGTAAATGATAAAAATATGGCATGTTTTTTGTATGATTCAAGGAAAAACATGGCGTATTATACTTAAAACGGGGGAATGCTTGAATAACGTCTAATCCTTGACGCTATGGCATCTATTGACTGTATAATTTTCTTTAAAAAACCCTTTTGGTGCCGATTAACTGGTAAATATAGATAAAATCTAAAGTGATAGATTGAATTTATCGTGAAAACCTTTAGCAACACCTTATGATGGCGGCTATTTTTTGACGTTTATAGTCCGTAGTATTTTAATCACACAGCACACGAGAAAACAATGTTAGTTATTATTGGATATATATTAGTTTGTGCCTCCTTGATGGGCGGCTATATTGGGGGCGGTGGACATCCTGGCATTTTATGGCAGCCGTTTGAAATGATCATTATCGTTGGTGCGACGGTTGGTGCTCTAGTTGTAGCAAATCCGCTTTCAGTCGTTAAGTCAGCGGTTGCAAAAGCAACAGCAACACTTAAGCCTGAGCCTTACGACAGAGAATTCTATGTCGAATTAATGATGTGTTTCTATATGTTGACCAATAAAACACGTAAAGAGGGTTTGTTGTCGCTAGAGGATTTAATTGAAAATCCAGAAAGTAACCCGTCTATTTTTACAGAACGAATTACCAATGATCATCATTTATTGGAATTTATTTGTGATAATTTACGTCTTATGATTACCGGTGTTGAGGTACATCAATTAGAAGAATTGATGGATCAAGTGTTAGAAACGCATCATGCTGATGAACACACACCTGTAAGTACCATTCAAGTTATGGCTGACGGCTTACCTGCATTTGGTATCGTAGCGGCGGTTATGGGGGTTGTACATACTATGGAGCTTGTTGGTGCGCCACCAGCAGTTATGGGAAAGGCGATTGCGGCGGCGCTTGTAGGAACGTTCGTTGGTATTTTGCTTTCATATGGATTCGTTGGACCTGTTGGTGCTTTGATGGCACAACGTTCAGAGATGACGGCTAACCTTTACAAATGCGCTCAAAAAGGTTTAATTTGCTGTGCGAAAGGGGTTTCACCTGCTATGACAGCGGAATATATGCGAGCGATGGTATCTTCTGAAAAAAGACCTTCTTTCAAAGAATTAGATAATTTATTACGTAGCAACAAAGGGTAATCGCAGTCATGGCTGAGCAACTACAACCCATTATCATTAAAAAAATCAAAAAAGCCGCGCATGGTCATCACGGCGGCGCTTGGAAATTGGCTTATGCTGACTTCGTAACCGCAATGATGGCGTTCTTTTTGTTGATGTGGTTGCTTGGTTCCACTGATCCATTAACGCGAAAAGGGATTGCAGAATTTTTTCACGATCCCTATAAAGTGTCTATCAACGGTGGTGCTGAAGCGGCTGAACGCACCGCGTTAATGGAAGGTGGTGGTACGGATATGGTGACAACCGATCCTGGGCAGGTTCAAACAGGTGAAACCACAGATTCAGAGCCTAATAAGCCAGAGGAAGAAGTCGAAGAAGAGGCCGATAAAATTGAAAAAGTGAAAGAAACTGAAATTGAACGAGGAAAACTCGAAAACTTGAAAGATAAAATCGAAGAAAAACTCAGTGAAACTCCTGATCTTAACGAATACAAAGATCAAATTAAGCTGGAAATGACGTCCGAAGGTTTGCGTATTTTGATTGTGGATGATAAAAATCGTCCTATGTACAAACTCGCTAGCGCTCAAACTGAGCCGCATATTCGCGTTATTCTGCACGCACTGGCACCAGTAATCAATGAGATGCCAAATAAAGTGAGCTTGAACGGACATACGGATGCGTTGCCTTTTCCAGCAAACCAAAAAGGCTACACAAACTGGGAATTGTCGAGCGATCGAGCCAACGCAGCTCGTTATGAGTTGATCGGCGGAGGTTTAGCGGAAAATAAAATTCTGCGCGTAGTTGGTTTGTCTTCAAGTATTCCATATAGCGCAACAACGGATCCAATGAATCCAATCAACCGTCGTATTTCGGTTATTGTGATGAATAAGCAAACCGAGCGTCAAGTATTGCAAGGTAGTAGTGTGCAATAAACGGTTTTCTGTTTAGTTTTAAAATTACGCCCAATCCTATGAAAATAGGGTTGGGCATTTTTATATTAAATACCTTTGTATTAAATACCGTAGTGCTTTTGATAAGCTTGAATAGCAGCAAGCTGAGATGTGTCGCCGATTTGCTGAAGATGCTCGATAATATGTGCTAGCGTGATAATGGCAATGACGGGCAGGTCAAATTGTTCGCTAACTTCTTGAATAGCAGAGCAGTCATTTTGACCTTTCTCTTGTCGATCTAAGGCAATTAAAACAGCGGTGGGCGTTGCGTGGGCGGTGCGGATAATATCAACAGATTCTCGCACGGAGGTACCTGCGGTAATGACGTCATCAATAATTAACACACGACCATTGAGCGGTGCGCCAACGAGTAGTCCACCTTCGCCATGATCTTTTGCTTCTTTGCGATTAAAGGTGAAAGGCATATCGATACCTGTCAACGCTGCATAAGCACTCGCGGTGGCGACAGCAAGAGGGATTCCCTTATATGCGGGGCCATAGAAAATATCGATTGTAATGCCTGAATCAATGAGCGTTTTTGCGTAAAATTCGCCCAATTTTTGCAGTTGCGCACCGGTGTTAAATAGGCCAGTATTAAAAAAATAGGGGCTGATGCGACCAGATTTTAGTTCAAATTCGCCAAATTTTAATACACCGCATTTTAGGGAGTATTCAATAAAATCGTGTTGATAGGTTAACATGATGGGTTATTCTCAAAATAATACTGCTTGTCGAAATAATGTTTAGTTTAATATGCTAAGTAATGCTAGCTTTTTTATGTAAGTGAACTTTCAAAAATGAAGGTTTTGACATTATAAGCGATACAGTAGAATTACAAATGTTGTTTTTAGGTAAAATAGACACGGGTAGTCGAAGAGCAAGTGTATATGTTCGTCTTGATCTATTTTTTTTACGCTTTTTTGTTGCTATAGTTCGCGTAAGGTGAATGTGCCTTGCAATAAATGGGATTTTTTCTGATATTTAACCTCAATTACCTTATGACGTTTTCATTATGACTATACTTAAGATACTTAATAGCTTTATTTTGGGCGTGCTCTTGCTTGGTGGTGTGGCAGGTTGTGCGGAAAATGCCAAACGCGAAAGTACTGGTGAATACCTTGATGACGTGGTGTTAACCACAAAAGTCAAAGCTACTTTTCTCGGTGATTCACGTTTAAAAGTGCGTGATATTAATGTTGAAACCTATAAAGGTACGGTGCAGTTGAGTGGCTTTGTTGACACACAACAAGAATCCGACCGCGCAGTGCAACTCTCTCGAACCATTAAAGGTGTTAAAGCCGTTAATAATAGTTTAATTATCAAGTAAATCATGCCAGATTCTTTAAAACTCCCCCTTGAAACCTTAAAAGCAACTGTTGATTTAAGTAAGATAGATTCGACCTCGCTCTTAAGGACTCAAGCGGGGATTTTGGGGCAAGAACGTGCGCAATCTGCGCTAGAGTTCGGTCTTGCAATGCCAAATTCAGGTTATAACATTTTTGTCATGGGTGAAACTGGTTCAGGTCGGTTGTCTATGATTATGCAATACTTAGCGACTATTGCGCCAAGTCAAAGCGCCCCTGCGTCTTATGCCTATGTGGATAATTTCGACAACCCTCGTGAACCCATTGCCATTGAGTTGCCAGCTGAATGCGGTCAAGATTTTTGCAAAGCCATTGAGAACTTAATTACCAATGTGCTCGCAACATTTCCCTCTGCATTTGAAAATCCCAGTTATCAACAAAAAAAGACAGTAGTTGAACGTCAGTTTGTTCATACTTATCGAGACGCTACAGAGCGAATCGATGCGCAAGCGCGTGAATTGAACATTGGTTTGTTTTCTGAAAATGAGACATTTAATTTTGTGCCGCTTTATGAAAATAAACCCATGCGTGAAGAGCAATTATCGGCGTTATCTGCTGAAGCTCGAGAAGAGTTTAAGCAACACATCGAAGAGCTTGAAGATTGTTTGAGTGAAGCGTTACTCGAATTGCCTCAATGGCGAAGAGAGTTAGCCGCATCGATGCAGCAATTAAATAATGACACGATTGACGCAGCAATTGATCCATTGTTTGCGGAATTAAATGTGAAATATGTCGAGGTAGATGATGTTGTCACCTATTTAGAGGAAATTAAAAAAAATCTGCGACATACCATTAATGATTATTTAATGCCTGTATCGTCAAATGAGCCTATTGAGCGTGATCATACGTTAAAAAAGCTGATTTTAGAGCAATATGCACCCAATATCTTAATTGATAATAAACAAGATGGTGGTGCTCCTGTCATATATGAAACGCATCCAACCTATCAAAATCTATTTGGGCGAGTGGAATATACCAACGATCAAGGAACACTCGTTCCGCATTATCGTCGTATTTGTGCGGGGGCATTGCACAAAGCCAATGGCGGTTATTTAATTTTAGATGCAGATAAGGTGCTTAATTATCCCTTTGTTTGGGAAGGATTAAAACGAGCCCTAAAATCAGGCTATATTGAAATTGAATCACCTTATACCGAGCAAAGTGTGAATACAATTACGTTGAAACCAGAAGTCATTCTTCTCAACGTAAAAATTATTTTAGTGGGAAGCAGCGATATTTATTATGTCCTTGATTCAATGGATGATGAATTTAATGAAATGTTTCGTGTTTTAGCGGATTTTGATTATCGTATTCCGCGTACTCAAGAAACGATGTTACATTTTGCACAATTAATGGTCAAACAAGCCAGTGATGCAAAAACCTATCCGCTGACGCGTCAAGCTATTGAAAGTTTAATTGAATACAGTTGTCGATTGGCTGAAAGTCAGCAGTATTTTTCTGCGTGTATCAATGATGCACTGGAAATTATTGGTGAAGCTCAACTTTTTTGTCAAAAAGCACATGACGACAATATTGACAAAAAACACATTGAAGCCGCATTAAGTGCAAGAGAGTATCGCAATGGACGTATGTCGCAAACCATTTTAGAAGAAATGCTCGATGGCACGATTTTAATTGATACAGATGGTGGCGCGATTGGAAAAATTAATGGATTAACGGTCATTGATATTGGCGGCAGCAGTTTTGGAACGCCTGCACGCATTACAACCACGGTTTATCCAGGGTCGCGTGGCATTGTCGATATTGAGCGTGAAGCCGAACTCGGTCAGGCACTCCATTCTAAAGGCGTCATGATTTTAACGGGTTATTTGGGGCATTGTTATGCGCAGCAGTTTCCTCTTGCGATTTCGGCAAGCATTGCCATTGAACAATCGTATGGCTACATTGACGGTGATAGCGCCGCATTAGCGGAGCTTTGCAGTTTAATTTCAGCGTTAACGCGCGTACCCATTAAACAAAGTTTTGCGGTAACGGGTTCGATAAACCAATATGGTGAAGTCCAAGCCATTGGTGGCGTAAACGAGAAAATTGAAGGTTTCTTTCGTTTATGTCAGTCGCGAGGACTCAATGGTTCACATGCTGTGATCATTCCTGTCGCGAATAAACGTAACTTAATGTTAAAACAAGATGTTTTAAATGCCGTGGAGGCGGGATTGTTTGCCATTTACGCAGTAAATAACGTTGACGAAGCGCTTGAGTTATTAACTGGTGAAGTAGCAGGTAATATGGATGATGCTGGCAATTATGCAGAGAATAGTTTGAATTACAGAGCTATTTGTCGTTTGAAAGAAATTTCTGAATTAAGTGAAGATGATGAAAAAGAAGGCGAGGGCGCGTGAGTTCATTTCGGGAATCTCTCCATAATTATTGGGTGTTAGCGCGATTTGATCGCCCTATTGGTACATTGATTCTACTTTGGCCGGCACTTTGGGCTTTGTGGCTCGCAAGTGATGGCAAGCCCGATATTTTAGTGTTGACGGTCATTACGCTTGGTGTGATTGTGATGCGTGCGGCGGGTTGTGTAATTAATGATTATGCCGATCGTGACTTTGATCCACACGTTGAACGTACAAAAGCACGCCCCATTGCTGCAGGTAAAATTAAACCAAAATCTGCGTTAATCTTTTTTGTTGTGTTATGTGCAATCGCGTTTGGTTTAGTTTTACTGCTTAATACACTGACGATTGAGTTATCGTTTATCGGTGCATTTTTAGCAGCAAGTTATCCATTTATGAAGCGATATACACATTTACCTCAGGCGTATTTAGGAATAGCATTTGGTTGGGCTGTTCCTATGGCTTTTGCTGCGCAGATGAATACAATTCCGCTTGTTGCATGGGTGTTATATTTGGCAGTAACTTTGTGGGCGCTAGTTTATGACACGATGTATGCGATGGTTGATAAGGATGATGATTTAAAAATCGGCGTGAAATCCACCGCTATTTTATTTGGTAATTATGATCGACATATTATGGCGATTTTGCAGTGTGTGATTTTATTGCTTTTGTTTATTGTTGGTGAATTGCAAAATTTAGGCCCTTTTTATTATTTAAGTTTACTTATTGCCGCAGGTTTTTCTGTTTATCAACAAAAACTCATTTTCCACCGCGAAAAAACAGCCTGTTTTCGTGCATTTTTAAATAATAATTGGTTTGGTTTGGTGGTTTTTCTGGGATTACTATTTAATTATCAATTAGTAACGTAGATTTATGTTCATGTGAATGCGGTTGTTTCCCGCTTGCGTTGAGCCACCGTTGATACCTTTTGCATCATTTAACGCGGTGGCAAACGCAATATTAGTGGATATGTTTTCTTGCCATTGCCATTTTGCACCAACGCCCGCTCCACTTATTGTCCAACTTTGAGTTTCGCCCTCGAGTGATTTTTCTCGTGTGCCATGTCCACAATCGTAAAAAACAAATGCATTCATATTTTCCCAAGCAGGTGAGGTCAGTTCAACTTTCACAATTTGTCCACTGTCTGCGCCTGTTTCGCGTTGTTCATAGCCGCGTACATCAAAGCTACCACCAATGCCCAGCTGTTCACCTGCAATTAAGGGAGAATCACTGTGTTGACCACTCAAGCCAGTGCTGAGCGACCATTCACCAAATTTAGTGAAAAAGTTGGTTCCATAACGAACAATATTAAACGTTGATGTAGCATATTTACGTGATTTATCGTAAAACGTATCGGCATTATCTGACCACAAACCCACGTTAGTTGCCCATTGAACAAAGTAACTGCTGCTAATTTGCTCAAAGGGATATTCCGCTTTGTAGGTAATGCTAAAAGGCGTACTGCGAACGTTAGTTTCATTATCACAGACTGGCTTAGGCACTCCTGCAAGAGTTGGTAATTCTGTAACGGCTTCACATTGTTTGCTTGCTATCTTGATATTTTGTGTACTGCTTAAAAAATGACGACTATCTAAACCGACATCGACACTGTGTTCATATTGCCCCCATTTTGGCAAAAATTGTTGGTAATGAATGCCCATCATTTTACCCGCACCGGTAATAGTTAAATCTGACGCAACAACACCGTTATTAGCACTCGATGAGGCGTAATACATATTGAGCCAGCCACCTAGTGAGTAAACCGGTAATGCGTAAGTAGCACCGTATTGTTTAATGGTGTCAGCATGATCGGGTGGTAATGTATATGACGCATTGATAACATGATCAAGTCCCCATAAATTACTATATTGCGCACCGCCAGTTAGACGATATTCACCCGCGCTGTCAGAGCCTGTATTGTTGAAATTTAATGAAAATTCATAAGGGCGTTCGGGTTCAATGACTTTAATATTGGCATTAACACTGTCTTGTTCATCACTTTCTTTAAATGTTAATTTTATTTTTTTTGATGGGTGTTTATTGGCGACTTTGACGGATTGCGCTAATGCTTTTGTATTGGGGGATTCATTTTTTTTCAACTCAGGCAAACTAGCCATTACGCCTTCTTTTGAAAAATAATAATTACCGTGAATGTTGATATTTTCAACACCAAAAG
>Ga0209033_1000142_pt1 | contig 37683 bp, 34 predicted proteins | sample LauGreFa1BDMLBDN_2_FD_188218 | JGI IMG/M metagenome (GOLD analysis project Ga0209033, IMG submission 188218) | Freshwater lake microbial communities from Lake Michigan, USA - Fa13.BD.MLB.DN (SPAdes) (version 2) | ecosystem: Environmental > Aquatic > Freshwater > Lake | place: Lake Michigan, USA...
TGCTCCAAATCACAGTTGATGCACGTTGATTCGTGATTCCGACTGCGACGATCTTGTCGGTCTTTCGCGATTGTTCAATTGTCAGATTGCAAACCCGCAATGCGGCCTCAGCCAACTTTTGGGCGTCAAATTCGACAAGCCCCGGAGTCGGAGTGTCTGGCCGGCATGCCTCGTAATTCAAAAAGTGCAACGTGCCATCATGACGAACTAGTCCGGCGCGCAAACCGCTTGTGCCAATGTCAATGACTAGAACGCCCAATTTATAGCCTCTCGCTGTTTCGTTTCTTAAATTTTGTATTCGCCACGCTTTGAGGTGATTCCGAATTTGCCTGGGTTCAAAATATCTTTCGGGTCAAGTGCGCCCTTTATGGATGTCAAAACGTCGTGCGCAGGGCCGAGCGCTCGTTTTATATATTTTGCGCGGTTGATGCCTACGCCGTGGTGATGTGTGAGATTTGCACCAGATTGCAGCGCGGCATTCTGAGCAGCATTCCAAATTTGAGAGTAGGCGAGTTCGATTGATTGAAGATCTTTGTCGCTCGGTTCGGCAACGAAGGTGAAGTAAATGCACGCGCCGTCGATGTAACTGTGCGAGATATGGCAAGAGGCGCTGCGTGCACCAGTGACCTGCATTATCGAACTCTTTACAGACTCAGCGACTTGATTCACTCGCGACCATGCGACTGCAACTTCCATGGTGTCGATAACGAAACCCTTTTTCGAAAGTATTTGCAAGCCACTTGTGTCGTTGCGATGACTTAGCCAGTTGTCGACAAGCTGCGCTTCGGCCTTTTCGCCGCCATTTGCGTGTGCCGATTCAGCGACTATTTCTAAAGTCGCATTAACTAATGACTCAACGCCTTCGTCGAGAATCAAAAGTGTGCAGGTCGTGCCGTCGCCGCCGTGGCTGCGCTTGCTCTCGCGTTCGTCGTAAAGCCGCAAAACTGCAGGTGTTGCACCGTGACGCACGGCAGAACGCATCGTTTCGACAGCGGCAGTAAAAGTCTTGAACCGAAACGCCGCTTTTTTCGTGCAACTTGGCAACGGATGTGCACGCAACCAAACCTTGGTGATGATGCCTAGCGTTCCTTCGCTGCCGATAAACAGAGATGTGAGGTCTGGTCCGGCAGCCCCCGCTGGTTCGGTGCCTGTCAAAATAATTGAGCCATCGGCGAGAACGACTTCGAGACCGGCAACCATGTCGTCGATTTTTCCGTAGCGAGTTGAAAATTGGCCTGCACCGCGCGAGCCAATCCAGCCGCCGACAGTTGAAATATCGAATGACTGTGGAAAGTGACCAACAGATAGCTGGTATTTGCCGTTGATCTCGTTTTCTAGGTCTGGACCAAAAGTGCCGGGTAAAACTTCGATCAAGCCCGAAAGTTGGTCGACGCTGACAACGCCGTTCAGGTCTGTCGTGTCGATTACAACACCAGCAAAAAGTGGTACGGCCGCACCACAAACACCTGAGCGTCCGCCTGAAACTGTTACGGGCACCGAACTTTTCGCGCAGAGTTTGACGACTTCGCTGACTTGAATCGTTGACGTCGGACGGCAAACAACCCCAGGGCGTCGAGTCGTCATGGCATTTAGCGCCCAATGCATTGCCAGTGGCCACCAATCGCGTGAGTGTTCGACCAAATCAGTTGTCGAAGTTGAGCTTGGGCAGATTTTTTCGAGCGAACTCAAAAAATTAGAAGGCAACGGTGTGGCGGCCGTGTCTATTCTGTCGGTGACGTTGTCAATTGAGTCTGAGAACTCGATCGGTGATGAAGGTTTAGTCGTCATGAATTATTGCAGTTGAAGCGCCGCATGATCTTCGTCTGCACAAGAATTACAGTAATGCAGAACTTGATTGTTGATTTCTTGGTCGCTCCAACCCAACAGCGGGGCAATTAACTCTGCAACACTTCTGGCGCTATCGACACTTGCGCGGCGATTAATGATTCGTGCTCGTGTTCGGCGCGACAAAATGTCGTCAAGCGATCGCGCCATCTCAAATTGCACTGCAAAGACAGCTTCGGCCCGCAAATAGGGCAGACCTTCAGTCAATGGTTCGCCCAAACTTGGGTCTTGTTTGATCATTGAGATGATTTTTTCTGTTTCACTACCGAATCGCGAATGAAGATGCATCAACTTTGAATCAGATGTTTTTCTAGCATTTGATTCAGCGCCAATAACTTTTAAGTTCTTGGTCTTGCATCGCACAGATTGATTAATTGCCGCTAAAACTTCGTCAACCGTGTCTTGAGCCATCTTTCGATAAGTCGTCAACTTGCCACCAGCAATAGTGATCACGCCAGATTTCGATTTCGAAACTTTGTGGCGTCGCGACAAGTCGGCTGTTCGAGAACTGATTTTTTCACCACTCACACTTTTCACGAGTGGTCGCAAACCAGACCAAACTGCAGTCACATCATCGGCCGTTACTTTCGTCGTTACGGCGGCATTCAGCGCCTTGAGCACGTAGTCAATATCGATGCGTGTGCAATGAGGGTCGTCGATCGAACCCTGGTAGTCGGTATCTGTTGTACCTACATATGTGTATTGGTAAGTTCCGTCGTAATTTGAAATCCACGGAATTAAAAACAGACTTCGTTTGTCACCGGGCACCGGAATAACCACGGCGATGTCATTTTGCACAAGACTCCAGGGCACAGTTAAGTGAACGCCCTTTGCGGGGCGAATTGATTCTGGATTCTTACCTTCGTCTGTGGTCATAACCTCGTCAGACCAAACACCGGCGGCGTTCACAACGACTCGTGCTTTTATCTCGAATGCCTCGCCATCATGTGGTTTGACAATCGCACCGCAGGCACGGCCATGCGAATCATGCAGAATCTTGTCGACCCTGGTGTAATTCAAAACCGATGCGCCATGGCTTGCAGCAGTGCGTGCAAGCGCGACACAGATTCTTGCGTCGTCGGCCATTGCGTCGAAATACAGGTATGCCGAACCAAGTCGTTTGCGTTCCATCGTCGGTAGGTGAGTAAAGGCTTTGTCGGCTGTTAGTCGACGGTGAAATTTGCCGATTCGCCAACCACCAGTCAGGTCGTACATCCACAAAGCGCTTCCGAGCGCGCGAGCAATTTTGCGCGATACAACACCATCGCGCTTCAGAATCGGAATCATAAAAGGCAAGGTTTGTACTAAGTGTGGTGCATTGCGTTTGAGGCGATGTCGTTCATGTAGCGCCTCATAAACGAGCGCAACTTCTCCTTGTTGTAGATATCTCACGCCGCCGTGAATCAACTTGCTGCTTTTGGATGACGTACCCGAAGCGAAATCATCGCGCTCGATGAGTGCAACCTTTAAGCCGCGCGTAACGGCGTCAACCGCGACGCCAAGGCCCGTAACACCGCCGCCAATTACAAGTACGTCGAATTGTTCATTCTTGGCGTGGTCTAAAGATTCACGACGCTCGGCTTGAACATTGACAACTGGCATTGTTTTAGCCTAAACGAGCACACGAATTTTTGTTGGCTCGTGAGATTGTGGACTCGTGTTGCCGATTGGCAATGTGCAGCACCCAAGTTCTAGTCTTTGCCCGACGAGAACAAGGGGGTTCGCGTGCCTGAATTTGATTTGACTTGGCGCAGTAGCGGTGCATGCCAGGGTCTTGACCCCCAGATTTTCTATCCAGATAATGAAGAAAACTGCAGTCAGGCAAAATCAGTCTGTAGCGAGTGCAAAGTGCGCATAGCGTGTTTGACCTATGCACTCGATAGTCGTGAGAAGCAAGGCGTTTGGGGCGGCACATCTGCCCGCGAGCGTCGCAAAATGCTGCGTACCCGTCGCAGCGCCTAAGAGCGATTTCGCATGAGCGAGATCGACACTGCGGGCTCTTGGCCGCGGGTTATTTCACAGCTCTTGGCTGGTAAAGATCTAAGTGCCAGTCATGCTGGTGCGGCAATGCGGTCGGTGCTTTCAGGCGAAGCGACACCTTCACAGATAACCGCATTTATTGTTGCGCTTCGCGCCAAAGGCGAAACTGAGCTTGAACTCGAAGGCATGTTGGCTGAAGTTCGCCGCGCCGCCGAGCGAGTTTTTTTAACTGACGAAATTTCGCAACGCGCACTCGACATCGTGGGCACTGGTGGAGATCACAGTCACTCGGTAAATGTTTCGACAATGGCGGGTCTAGTCGTCGCTGGGGCGAAAATTCCGGTTTGTAAACACGGCAGTCGAGCGTCGTCGTCAAAGAGCGGCGCCGCCGATGTGCTCGAGGCGTTGGGTGTTGCAATCGAACTCGACGGTGTCGGCGTTGCCAAGTGTGTTGAAGAGACTGGTTTTGGTTTTTGTTTCGCACAGAGATTTCACCCGGCATTTAGATTTACCGGTCCGTCACGACGCGAAATCGGTGTGCCAACGGTTTTCAATTTGCTCGGTCCAATGGCTAACCCGGCACAAATCTCGTACATGGTTGTCGGCGTCGGCGACCCAGTTGCAGCCAGCGTCATGGCAAAAGCAATCACGACACGTGGTGTGAAACGTGCATGGGTCGTGCATGGTCACGGCTCAATGGATGAACTTTCACTCAGCGGGCCATGCCCCGTGGTCGAAGTCAATCTCGGAAAAACGCGCGAATTTGAAATTAATGCAACCTCGCTCGGTCTTGCGCATGCAGATGTTGCTGCGGTGCGTGGCGGTTCGCCAAAAGATAATGCCAAAATTTTTCGAGACCTGCTTGATGGAGAAAAAGGCCCAGTTCGCAACATTGTTGCTCTGAATGCTGCTGCTGGCATTGTCGTTGCAGGCAAAGCAGATGACATGTCTCAAGGGCTCGAGATTGCATTCGAATCAATTGACTCGGGTGCAGCGCGTGATGTTCTCGATGAATTGATTCGCGTCAGTGTTGACGCCGCAAAACAGATGGCACAATAAAGTCATGAATTCAGGGCAAAGACCAGTTGCTGTTCGCGTGCCTGCGAGCACGGCAAATCTCGGCCCTGGTTTTGATGTTTTAGGTTTGGCTCTCAACTTGCATCTCGAAGCGGGGTTCGGCAATGCTCCTGCTGAGGCAAATGAAGCCGACGAAAATCATCCCTTAACTGTTGCGTTTCGTCACTGTGGTGGCAAACAAGACCTGTGGGTGCGTTCACAAATGCCAATGGGCAAAGGTTTGGGTTTCAGTGGCGCGGCAAGAGTTGCTGGATGTGTTTTGGCACACGCTGAAAAACATGGCGCTGAGAAGAAAGCATTCGACGACGCAAAACTTGAAATCTTGCGCACAGCGAGCGAACTCGAAGGACATCCCGACAACGCAGCCGCTTCGATGTTTGGCGGTTTTGTTGCAAGCGTCGATGGTTTTGCGGTTCGAATACCCACACCACTTGACCCGGCAATAATTGTTTGGGTTCCGCAGCAACAGACTTCTACTAAAGAGTCGCGTGCAAAACTGCCATCAGAAATCAAGTTTCAAGACGCAGTGTTCAATGTCGGACGCACAGCGTTATTGGTTGCGGCACTGGCTGCTGGTGATGTGCGAGCACTTTCGATTGCGACTAGTGATCGGCTGCATCAAGATCTGCGGTTCACCAAAGCCCCTGATTCAAAGTTGGCGCTGAACGCCGCAGTTGACGCCGGCGCATGGTGTGCGTGGCTATCAGGATCGGGCCCAACAATCGCAGCAATGGTTGATCGCGATTCGTCGCAACGAATTGCCGATGCGCTACCGACTAACGGGGCAAAGATGGTTTTGAGTATTGCGCAAAGCGGGGCCGAACTCTTCGCGATCTAACTGTGCAACAGGCTTCGGGCAGTGTGGAAGATGTAAAACATCATTCGTAACACAGCCACATAAAAAAAGGAGCAAAGTTCGTGCAAAATTTCCCCTCGATCACTGCAAATAGCAACCCAGCATCCGACAATTTAGAAACACCTGGCGATGTGCTTTCCATCAGTTGTGACGACTGTGTAATGCGGGCGAGTGCTGCTTGCGACGACTGTGTAGTTTCGTTTTTCTGCGAAGATTTGGGTGCTAAAGCCGTTGTTTTAGACCTTGAAGAGCAAAGAACCTTAAGAATGCTTGCAAATGCTGGTTTAGTGCCTACGCTTCGGCATCGTGCAGTTAGCTGACGAGCCAGGTTCAAACAGCAAATCGCGATATACAGACCAACTTCTTAGCCTCGGTCGAAGTGCGGGCCTCGATCAAGTCGGTGTCACTAGCGCCGCAGTTTTGCATCGTGCACGTGAAGCGATTTACCAGCGCATAGAGCAAGGTCTGCATAATCAAATGCAGTTCACATTTCGCAACCCCGAGCGAAGCACCGACCCAACCAAGACATTGCCCTCTGCGAGTTCGGTCATCGTTGGCGCACTGTCTTATTCGAGTTCTGCTGTCAATACTTTTGCGCAAACCCCTGAAAAAGAAAACAAACTTTCGGCGCGTATTGCCAGATACGTGTGGTCCGATTATTACGCGCAATTACGTCAGTCGCTTGGTGAAATTGCGCGACAACTAGTTCATGATGGTCATCGCGCAGTCGTGCTTGTCGACGACAATGCAATTGTTGATCGTGAAGTCGCATACCAAGCGGGCATAGGTTGGTTCGGTAAAAACTCAAATTTGTTGATTTCTGGTGCTGGCAGCTATTTCGTTTTGGGGTGCGTGATTACGAGCGCTGAACTAACTTTGGCCGACAAACCAGTCGAAGATGGTTGTGGGTCATGCCGACGTTGTTTAGATAACTGTCCGACTGAGGCGATAGTCGCACCCGGCGTAGTTGATGCAAATAAGTGTCTGGCTTGGTTGTTGCAAAAACCCGGGGTCTTCGATCAAAACTACCGAGTCGCGCTTGGTGACCGAATCTATGGCTGCGACGATTGCCAAGAGGTTTGTCCGCCGACTGTTCGATTCGATAGAAAAACTGAGAGTTCAACGCCGACAATTGTGCGCACGCCTGCAAAACCGTGGGCTTCAGTTGCCGCGATATTGATCAATGATGATGAGTCGTTACTTAGCGAGTTTGGTGCATGGTACATCGCTGATCGCAATCCAAAGTGGCTGCGGCGCAATGCTCTAATAATTCTCGGCAATATTGGCGACGCGAGCGATAGCACTGTTGTTGAATTGTTAGACAAATATTTGCACCATGCAGATCCTGTGCTTCGCGCCCATGCAGTTTGGGCTGCTGCGCGCTTGGGTCTAAACCATTTGATTGACAAAACTGACGACGATCAATTAGTTCAGGCTGAACTGCGGTCTCTGCCAAGCGTAAAGTAAGTGGCAGTGAAACATCTTCTAGTCACAAATGATTTTCCGCCAAAAATTGGCGGCATTCAAAACCTATTGTTCGAATGGTGGCGGCGATTACCACCTGAGAGTTTTGCGGTCCTGACAAGCCCATATTCGGGAAGCAAGCAATTCGATGCGGCTCAGAATTTTGAAATTCGTCGCACTCGCGAGCCAGTTTTGTTGCCTCATCCGTTGATGATTCGAACAATCAACAAGATGGCGAAACAAGTTGGCGCCGAACTTGTCGTCTTAGACCCAGCGTTGCCGCTCGGTCTCGTTGGTCCGCACCTGAACTTGCCATACGCAGTGGTTTTGCATGGCGCCGAGATAACAGTGCCGGGTCGGCTGCCAGTTGTGTCGCGTTTGCTCTCTCGCGTTTTTAACAATGCCGCGTTTATTGTTGCTTCCGGAAGTTATCCGGCCGCAGAAGCATCTCGAATTTGTCGATCGTCAAAACGAATAGAAGTCATTACCCCTGGTGTCGACATTGAAAGATTCAAAGTTCTTTCATCTGAACAAAGAGCAGAAGCTCGCAAACAATTTGGTATAGCCGAAGATGCTGAATTGATCGTTGGTCTCAGCCGTTTAGTGCCACGCAAAGGTTTCGATGTTTTGATTCGGGCAGTTTCGCGTTTAGCGATTGAGTTTCCAAAATTGCGCTTAGTCATTGGCGGAGATGGTCGCGACCGCGGACGCCTCGAAAGAATCGCGCGCGAATTGATGTCACCGACGACATTTCTCGGTCGAGTTTCAGATGATGATTTGCCAAAACTTTACGGATGCGCCGACATCAACGCGATGTTGTGTCGATCCCGGTGGATGGGTCTAGAGCAAGAAGGTTTCGGTATCGTTTTTGCCGAAGCAGCAGCATGCGGCGTGCCGCAGGTCGCAGGTCGCAGTGGTGGTGCATCAGACGCTGTTGAGCACGAAAAAACCGGACTAATCGTTGAAGAGCCATCGCGAGTCAACGACGTTGTGTCTAGTTTGCGTCGATTGTTAGTCGACAAGTCACATCGCACAATGATGGGGCAAGCATCACGGTTGCGAGCCGAAAGCCTGTTTGATTACGACAAACTTGCCCTAAAACTAGGGCAGATTTTGAGTGTCAAATAGTCGTCACCCGGCAGTGTCTCAACAGACACGCAATCGTGCTTAAATATATGTGTGGTTGATTCAGCATCTGAAACAGAACTAATTGCTGCATCTGCCGAAAAGTGTTTTGACGTAGCAATTGATGTCGAGAGATACCCAGAGTGGGCTCCTGATGTCAAAGAGGCGCTTGTGCGCGAGCGAGACTCTCAGAATCGGCCAGTGTTGGTTGAATATCGAGCTTCGGCATTGGGTCGAAGCACTCACTACACACTGAAATACGACTACGCAAACGCACCAAAGCAGATTTCATGGCATCTCGCACAAGGCGACATAATGCGGTCAATTGATGGGTCATACAAATTCGAGCAGTCCGACTCGAATACAAAAGTCACATATTCGTTGTCGGTTGAGTTGATAGTTCCACTTCCGGGTTTCATCAAGCGCAGGGCCGAAGGCCGAATTCTGCATACCCTGAAAGAACTAAAGGCTCGCTGCGAATCGTGACGGCTGTTGCCGGCATCGATGTCGGCGGAACAAAATGTCTCGGAGTTCTGTTCGAGGGCGGGCAAATTATTTCTTCTGTGCGTCGTCCGACGCCACACGCAGATGATCTAGTTGCAACGCTGGCAGAAATTGCTCGCGAACTTGGTGCGTACAAAACTTTGGGTGTCGGTGTTCCGGGCATGATCACACCTGAAGGAGTGGTGCGTGAATCGCCAAATTTGACTGGCGCAATTGAACTCGACCTTCGCTCGCAACTCGAAAAAGAATTGGGTCACGTAGTTGATGTTGAAAATGACGCAACATGCGCCGCACATGCTGAGTGGCAGTTTGGTGCCGGTCGCGGCGCAACCGATATGTGGATGGTTACTTTGGGTACGGGTATCGGCGGAGGTTTCGTTTCGGGTTCGAAACTGCAAAGAGGAAGTCACGGCTTTGCCGGAGAGATCGGTCATATGGTTGTCGAATCTCAAGGCATTCTTTGCAAATGTGGACAACGCGGATGCTGGGAGCGATACGCATCTGGTTCTGGCCTTGCAACTATTGCCGGAGGTGAGCGTGGCGAAGAAGTTATCGCGCGTGCGGTTGCTGGCGATAAACAAGCGCTCGGCTATTTAGATACGTTCGGTCGATGGGTTGCAATTGGTTTGGTCAATCTGACCAACATCACTGACCCGAATGTCATAGTTATCGGTGGAGGCATGGCTGAAGCAGCAGATTCGGTAATGCCGTATATCAAGAAGTGGTTTAAAGAATTGCTTTATGCCCCTGATAATCGTGCTCACCCTGACTTGCGTGTTGCGCAACTCGGTGAACATGCGGGCGCGATTGGCGCGGCGCTTTTGGGCGCCGGCGTTTAGTTAATCCAATTCATTGAACGATTAACTGCATTCTTCCAAGCGTCGTAACCTACGGCGACAGATTTTGGCTCAAACTTTTGGTCAAGTTGCCACGCCTGTGAAATTTCACTAGTTGAACTCCAAACCTTTTCGCCAAGGCCCGCCAAAAAACCTGCACCCATAGCAGTTGTTTCAAGTTGCTTAGGTCGCAACACAGCAACACCCAAGTGGTCTGCTTGAAGTTGCAGCATGAAATCGATAACTGCAGCGCCACCGTCGACGCGCAAGTCTTTGACTTTTACACCAGACGCTGTGCTCATCGACTCGACTACGTCACGAGTTTGAAAAACTATTGATTCAATTGTTGCTCGGGCAATGTGGGCACGAGTTGTGCCGCGCGTTATTCCGAAAATTGAGCCACGCGCGTAGGGGTCCCACCATGGGCTGCCTAGACCGGCGAATGCAGGCACCAAGACAACGCCACCCGAGTCTTCGACCGATTGGGCAAGTGGGCCGATCTCGCTGGCATGGTCAATGATGTTTAGGCCGTCGCGCAACCACTGAATCGCTGCACCGGTCACAAAAATTGCTCCTTCAAGTGCGTAAACGGGTTTCTGCTTTTCAAGTTGCCAAGCGACAGTGGTCAAAATGCCGGTCTGAGGTTCTGGGCATTGCTCGCCAACATTCATCAAAACGAAACTGCCGGTGCCGTATGTATTTTTAGTCGCGCCGGTATCGAAGCATGCTTGTCCGAAAAGAGCGGCTTGCTGATCTCCAGCGACCCCAGATATTGCAATGCCCGCGCGAAGTGCACCGTGTTCGGTGGTTACACCAAATCTTCCACTCGACGGCAAGACGGTTGGCAAATTTTTGATTGGCACGTTAAGCAGGCCGCAAAGTTCTTCACTCCAGCACATCTTTTTGATGTCGAACAACATTGTGCGGCTTGCGTTTGTCACATCAGTGACAAAATCTTTTTGGCCGGTCAATTTGAAAATCAGCCACGAGTCGATTGTGCCAAGACATAAATCTTGGTCAACTTTTATCCCTCGATTTTTGATCAACCACTCAAATTTTGTGCCCGAGAAATATGGGTCAAGAACCAGGCCTGTTTGTTGCCTAACAATTGGTAAATGCTCTGCGAGTTGTGCGCAGCGATCAGCGGTGCGTCGATCCTGCCAGACGATCGCTGAGCCATACGGTTTGCCAGTTTTTCGACTCCACGCGACGACAGTCTCGCGCTGGTTGGTTATGCCAATCGCAGCAACTGGTTCATTCAACTGACTGACCGCCTCTTGCAATGTGGCCAAAACTGCCTGCCATATTTCTTCGGCATTGTGCTCAACCCAACCAGGTTGCGGAAAGTGCTGCGTGAATTCGCGATATGAACTTATTTCAGACAAACCCGTCGCGCGCAAAACTCGAGATCTGACACCAGTTGTGCCGGCATCGATTGCAATCACTGCGCCCATGACGAAGTCTTAGTCTTTCGAAGAACTGGCGATAACTAGATTGCTGAGCTTGTCGAACATGGCGGGGCACGTGACCATAAATTCTTTTGGAGTAGAGCTACCTCCTGAAAAGTTTCCCGACCTTGCACCTGATTCAATTGCGATCAATTCGGCGGCCGCAATGTCCCATTGGTAAAGATTTTCTTCAAAATAGGCGTCGAGCCTGCCACACGCGACAAAACAAATGTCGATGCTGGCTGCACCGAAGCGTCGAATATCGCGCACTTGGTGAATAAATTTAGCTACTCGTCGTGACTGAATTGTTCGATTTTCTGGCAAATAGCTGAAGCCAGTGCAAACGAGTGCTTTTGAAAGATCGCTGGTGTTATTGCAGAAAATTTGTTTGTTGTTTAAATACGCACCTTGGTTTCGTATTGCATGAAACATCTCATCAAGTGCGGGTATGTAGACGACACCGACAAGCGGTCCTTTTTCGTCGCTCACACCGATTGAGACGCTCCAACCTGGTAGCGCGTAGAGAAAATTCGTTGTTCCATCAATTGGGTCAATGCACCAAGTGACACCACTCGTGCCGACAACAGACGCGCCTTCTTCGCCGATAATTGAGTCTGTTGGACGCAGACGGCGTATCTCGTCGACAATATATTTTTCAGTTGCACGATCGAATTCGGTGACCATGTCGGTGCTAGTTGACTTTGTCTCGACTTGACTAAGACCTGCGAGCCGACCCGCCAAAGCTTTTCTGCCGCCCGTATCGGCCAATGTCTTGCACAATTTGAGCAACTCTTGAGATAGTTGATCACCTTGAGTTTTGGTCACTTTCGGTCCTCGAGTTCTTTCCATTCACCAGTTGCACGTAAAACCAAAACTGCAACAACACCCATGCCGAATGCTCCGGTTACTGCGCCAAGAATTAATCCAATTGAATTTGGTACATCGCAGGCGCCTTCGCATTGAAGATCGACCAGAGTAAAACCAATCAGCGCGCCAGCGACACCTGCAACAACAATCGAAACGAAAGCAGCTACGCGCGCAAATACTGATGGCAGCGCCGAAAGACGGCGATCTTGTTGGCTCATGGTAAAGAGTTTATGACTAGCGTTTGATTCGTGGAGACTCGGCAATCAAAAACGGGTAAAACGATTCTGCATGTCGATATGGACATGTTTTATGTGGCTGTCGAATTGCGCAGAAATCCGAAACTTCGAGGCTTGCCAGTGGTCGTTGGTGGGGATGGTGCTCGTGGTGTTGTCGCAGCTGCGTCATACGAGGCCCGCAGGTTCGGTGTCTTTTCGGCGATGTCTTCAGCGCAGGCAAAACGACTCTGCCCTCAAGCAATCTTCTTGCCCGGCGACCATGAGCTTTATTCAGACGTAAGTGCAGAAGTATTCGAGATTTTTCATACGGTCACACCGCTCGTCGAAGGCCTCTCTCTTGACGAGGCATTTCTAGATGTCACTGGTGCGCGACGATTGTTGGGCGACGGTGTAAAGATCGGTGAAGAAATTCGAACTCGCGTCAAAGAAAAAACCGAACTGACATGCAGTGTCGGTGTCGCGCCGAACAAATTTTTGGCAAAGTTGGCTTCAGTCGTGGCCAAGCCTCGTGCTTCTCGCGAAGGGGTGAAGCCGGGTTACGGGGTCTTTGAGGTTCTGGCAGGTAAGGAGCTTGAGTTTTTGCATCCGTTGGCAGTCGAGTCACTGTGGGGTGTTGGCCCAGTCACGCTCGAGAAGCTTTCTGCACTGTCTATAAAGACTGTCGGTGATCTCGCAAAATTTGATCGCAAGATTTTGATGAATGTTCTTGGCGAGTCTCTGGGTCAACATCTGTTTGACCTTTCGCAGGGTATTGACGAGAGAGTTGTTGAGCCAGATCGCGATGCAAAATCAATTGGTCACGAAGAAACTTTTTCGACCGATATCAAAGACTTTGATGTTGCGCACGATCAGTTGCTTCGACTTGCAGACGCCGTATCGGCTCGATGTCGCAGCGCTGGTGTCGGTGCACGAACAATTTCTTTGAAACTAAAGTTTTCTGATTTTCGAGTTATCACTCGCGCCGCAAGTGTTGAGTTTCCGGTTACGACGTCGCAGGCGATGATGCGACTGATTGAGCCACTTCTGAGAGACGTAGATATTTCTGCAGGTGTTCGGCTCTTGGGTATCAGCGCACGAAATCTGGTGGCCCCTGAAATGCAACTGAGTCTGTTCGGCGAGTCAACCGAGTCATCAACGGCCAATGAACTCGATGAAGCGTGGAGCTCGACCACATCAGCGGTAGATGACATCCGGCACAAATTTGGTGATGCCTCGATCAAACCTGCAAGTTCATTAAATAACAAGCGCAAACCTGGCGCCTCCAAGTGGGGGCCGAGCGATTTAGACCAGAAATAATTTTGTCTTGCGTAATCCGTACACTCGTGAGAAGATAGAGATAGAAATTCGCTAATCGGAGGCGCCTTGCCATTATCAGATAACGAGCAACAAATTCTTCGACAGATTGAGCAAGATCTCAAGACTGACGAAAAGTTTGCGCAAGCAGTTTCATCAAAGGGCTTGTATCGCCATTCGGCTCGCACCGCGTGGTGGGCTGGGGTCGGCATCGTTGCGTCTCTCGGGCTGACGATCGTTGGTTTGCAGTTTCATTTTCTTTTTGCGTTCGGTGGTTTCTTGGCGATGTTGGGTTGTGCGCTGATCGTCGAGCGTCAGTTGCGCGCAATGTCAAAAGTCGGCATTCGTGATGTCGCAGAGTCTCTGCGGGCTCAACGTGCCAACGCGCAGCGCATGCGCGAAAAATTCACGCGCGAACGGTAAAGATTTCGCGTGAGTCAGCGCGGCTATCTTGCAGTTGATATTGGTGGAACCAAACTTTCGGTTGGCGTAGTTTCGACTACAGGCGAAGTTTTGTCGCACGGGCGAGCGCTGACGCCCCAAGTGAGTGTCTGGCAGGCGCTGCAAGAGCTGATAACAGATCAAGTCACTAATTCGAGTGTTGATCTCATTGCTTGTGGTGTCGGTTGTGGCGGACCTATGGCGCCTCAAGGTGAATACGTTTCAACACTTCACATTCCTGAGTGGCGTGATTTTCCGTTGCGGGCCAAGTTGCAAGAATTAGTTCAGTTACCCGTATATATAGACGGCGACGCCAAAGCGCTCGTGCAAGGTGAAGTTTGGTGCGGGGCAGTTGCTGGTCAAACCGATGTAATCGGCATGGTCGTCTCTACAGGTGTCGGCGGCGGAATAATTTCGCAAGGCAAAGTTCTTGATGGTCGCAGCGGTAATGCTGGACATATTGGTCACGTGATCGTCGTTCCTGACGGCAGGCTTTGTGCCTGTGGTTCGCATGGCTGCCTCGAAGCCCACGCATCGGGTCGGTCGATCGAGGCGATAACAGGCAAGCCCGCGGCGCAAGCAAGTGCGCAGGTGATCGCCGAAACAGGTCGACTCGTCGCCCGCGCCTTGGTAAGTGTCGGTGCTGCTGTCGATTTACGTAGTGCCGTTATTGCTGGCTCGGTCGCACTTGGCTTCGGTAAACCTTTTTTCGAATCTGTACAAAGTGAATTAGATAGGTCGGCAAAGATTGGCTTTGTCCAGGGTTTTTCGGTTTGTCCTGCGGGGCTTGGCCCACTTTCGCCGCTCGTTGGGGCAGCAGCGGTGGCTCGCAATCTAGGCTGTGAAACATGAGACCTGTCTACGAACTGCAAGCCGAAGAATATCGCGAGAAAGTTCAAGCATTCTTAGCTGAGAAACTTCCATCTAATTGGCAAGGCATCGGTTCGATGGAGGGTAAGGCAGTCGAAGAATTTGTCGCCGAGTGGCGAAACATATTGGCGTCGAGTCCGTATCTTGCCCCTGGTTGGCCAGTCGAATACGGCGGTGGTGGACTGTCGGCACTCGAACAAGTGATTGTCGCCGAAGAGTTTGCTCGTGCTGGTGTGCCGACTGGTTCATTCAACGACACATTCGGTATTCAAATGCTTGGCAACACGTTGTTGATCTGGGGAACAGAAGAACAAAAGCGCTACTACTTACCAAGAATTATCTCAGGACAAGATGTTTGGTGTCAGGGCTACAGTGAGCCAAACGCGGGTTCAGACCTCGGCAATGTTGGCTTGAAGGCAACCCTCGACGGTGATCAATTTGTTTTGAACGGACAAAAAATTTGGACGTCGGCAGGGCAGTATGCAACTCACATATTCACGCTCGCACGAACCAACCCTGACGCGCCAAAACATAAAGGTATTTCTTTCATGCTGGTCGACATGCGTCAACCAGGCATTGAAGTCAGACCAATCAAGATGCTTTCTGGAGAGAGCGAATTCAATGAAGTTTTTTATACAGATGTAACTTGTCCAAAAGAAAACATTGTCGGCGGCATAAACAATGGTTGGGCAGTAGCGATGTCGTTGCTCGGTTATGAACGCGGTGAAGCCGCAGCGACTCTTTCAATCAGATATCAAGCTGAAATTGATCGGTTGATCGCCTTGGCTCAACAACGCGGTGTTGCCAACGACCCACGAATTCGCCAGCGTTTGAGCGACTGCTACGTCAAAGTGCAGATCATGAGATATCTAGGTATGCGCACACTGACAAAGTTTGTCGCGGGTCACCACCCTGGGCCAGACGGCGCAATCTCAAAGCTTTATTGGAGTGAATATCACAAGACGGTCACTGAGTTGGCCATGGATATTCTCGGCGCTGATGGCTTAGTGCCAGTAGGTCGCAAACCGATGACAACTTTTCAAACAGATGAGGCTGGCGCAAAAAATAGTTCAATGAGTTGGGCGATGACATTTTTAAATGCTCGCGCGGGCACTATTTATGCTGGTTCTTCCCAAGTTCAACGCAACATCATTGGTGAGATGGTGCTCGGCCTGCCCAAAGAGCCAAAACCTAACTGACATATGGCGATTGTTTCGAGCATGAAATCAGGTGCTTCGATTGTTTTGGCAGTTGTCGTTAGGCCGAGACTGTGGTCTATTGCCGTGACCCAGTTGTTTCGCCTTGTCCCGCGAAATTGGTGGCGACGATCGCCATTTTTGCCGATCCCGAGCCAGTCATATATACGGTTTCGTAAGCAAACACAATATGGTGGCAATAACCATCCGATTGAAATTCGAGATGTCTTGAGTTACTTAAACTGGTTGAGAGATTTGCGATGAGAAGTGCGCTTGTCCTAAATGCAACCTTCGAGCCACTTTCGATCGTTCCTGCTCGTAGGGCAATTTGTCTGGTGCTCTCAGACAAAGCCGAAATTATCGAAGAAGACGGCACGCAAATTAGGGCCGAGACATTCGTTATGCCTGGACCATTGGTTATCAGGTTGAGATATGTCGTCAAGGTGCCATATCACCGTCGAACTGCAATGTCTCGACGGGCGATTTTTGCTCGCGATAATCATCGCTGTCAATATTGCGGCGCTCATGCTGACAGCATCGATCACGTCATGCCGAGATCTCGCGGAGGAATGCACGTTTGGGAAAACGTGACTGCCGCGTGTCGTGGCTGCAACTTAAAGAAGCGCGATCGAACTCCTCAAGAGGCAGGTATGGCCCTGGCAAATCAGCCACACACTCCGCGCGAACTTGCGTGGGTGGCTGTTTCTGTAGGTCGAGTTCCAGAAGAGTGGAAGCAATACTTAGCGTTCGCCTCATAAAAAACGAGTCATTGATTTTCGCTCAAAAGTTGGTGATGCACTTATGAGCTCGTGGCGTTTCAATCACTTACGCGATTCTGCCGAAGCGGTCCACGGTCGTGAACTGCCTGCCGAGCGAGCGATTTGGCAAGCCTCGATAAGTGAGTCAGCAGTGGTTCTTGGCTCGAAACAAAACTTAGAGATCGTCAACCAGCAGTCGTGTCAGCAAGATGGCATTTCAGTCGTTCATCGCAGAAGCGGCGGTGGTGTAGTCGTCTTACAAGCTGATGCGCACTTATGGATTGACTTCGTGGTGCCACGCGACGACGAACTTTGGCGAGATGACGTTGGTGAATCTATGTGGTGGGTAGGAGAACTTTGGGCAGATGCTCTAGCCGTATGTGAAGTTGCCGATAGAGATCAACTCCGTGTGCACCGAGGTGGTCTTGAGCGTTCATCACTTTCTGATTTAGTTTGCTTCGGCGGTCTTGGGCCAGGTGAAGTGACGTTGTACGGACAAAAAGTCGTCGGCATTTCACAGCGTCGCACTCGCGAGATGGCTCGCTTTCAGTGTGTTGTTCATCAGCGCTGGTCGCCAGATCTTTATCGACGATATTTAATGACTGACAAAATAAAACTGCAGGCGGGCGATAAAGATGCTTCGCTTGAAACTGAGATTTCACGAATCGCAGTCGCTGAGGTCGCTGGGTTGAGTCAAATCGCAGAGACAATTGTCGAACTCGCCGCCAAAATTTAAGAAACCCTAAGCAAGATCACGGCTTGCCCGCCAACGGGCCCGGTGCTGAACCAGTCAATTAGCCCCTGTTTTAGGCCGCCCAAAAATATCCAAAAAAAGTGGGGAAAAGTGGTGAAATATGTTTGACAGTGGGGGATAGTGGGGATATAGTCTCTGCAGGGATTTAGGGGGAGCTCTAAAGCCCAGTAATTAATGGGGTTTTGGGACAAGGCGGAGGAACAGTGTTTGTAGGTGCGCATGAGCGACAGTTGGACCCAAAGGGTCGCATCGCCTTGCCGGCCGCTTTTCGACCAAAGTTCGAGCCAAAGTGCTATTTGGCCCTTGGTCGCGACAAGTGCGTAGATGTCTTAACGACCGAGACTTTTTTGGCTGTGGCCAACGACGTGATGGAAAAAGTTCGTCGTGGAGAAATGGATCGCAAAGAGCAACGAGCGTTGTCGTCGAACATGGTTGAAGTTTCAGTTGATGCGCAGGGTCGTATCAATGTCGACGAGAAGCTGCGTCAATATGCAGGTCTTGAACTTAACTCTCGCGTAATTGTCAGCGGCTCATTTGACCGAGTCGAAATTTGGGACCCGGAGCGCCATCAGCGCATCAGCGACTCTGGCACACAAGAACTAGCCGGCAACGAGTAGAGCGAAAGGGGGCCAAGCAACAAACTTTTCGCAACTGTCACAAGTTGCACGAGTTTCGCTTATCAGCAGTCTCCCGGTTAACAAAATGGATAGCCCCCAACTCCGCCCGCTTTCCATTTCGCTATCCGGGGAGAAATCCCGGAGGCACCGTTAGCCGGGGGGCTGCTGATAAGCGAGATAAGTGGGACATCAATAAGTAGTGACAAGTTGCAAGTTGCGCAACAGTTATGACGACTCAAAATCCACAAGTTGCTTCGCATCTTCCTGTCATGGTCGATGAAATTGTTGAATGCTTTTCTTCTGTACCTGAGGGCGTAATCGTCGACGCGACATTCGGTCTCGGTGGACATGCAGTGGCGATTCTTAATGCTTACCCGAATTTACAAATTCTTGGTCTTGACCAAGATGCCTTCGCGATTGCCAATGCCGAAAGAATGATCGCTGAGGATGCATCTCTTAAGGGTCGATTGACAGTGCGCCGTGTGCGGTTTGATTCGCTTGACGAAGTTCTTGCCGAACTTTCGATTGGTCAAATTTCTGGCGCGTTATTTGACTTGGGTGTTTCTTCACCACAGTTAGACGTTGCAGAGCGCGGGTTTTCATATCGCCACGATGGTCCGCTAGATATGCGGATGGATCAACGAAGTCTTTTGAGCGCGGCTGAGGTTGTCAACAGTTACGAAGAATCAGATCTCTCTCGGCTCATTGCTGACAACGCTGATGAAAAGTTTGCGCGTCGAATAGCCAAGGCGATTGTCGCTGCTCGACCGATAACAACAACTTCACAGCTTGCCGAAGTTGTAGTAGCAGCGATTCCCGCACCGGCACGCCGCACGGGCGGACACCCGGCTAAACGAACATTTCAAGCAATTCGAATCGAAGTTAACAAAGAGCTTGAGATTCTTGAGCGCGCACTTCAAATTGCAATTGATGCAACTAAGTCGGGTGGGCGAGTAGCCGTATTGACTTATCACTCGGGCGAAAATCGCATTGTCAAGCGCGTATTTTCTGAGTCAGAGCGTGACGCCAATGTTCAAACCACAGCGTCACCATTTATGCACGAATCACAATCAGGCGAGCGACGCACACGTCGCGTGCGCGCGCCTAAGCATCCGTCAAGCAAAGAGCAAACACTGAATCGTCGGGCAAAGTCTGCGCGACTACGCGTACTTGAAAAAACGCTCGTCGGGGTTGGTAACTAAATGGCAACCGCTCTTGCATCGCGTCCGGCGCCAGTGCGAATGCGTCGACCAGCAGGCTCGGTAGTGCAACCAGTTCGCCAGCCGCGCAGTAAATCAAAATCGTCGTCACAACCGACTGAGCGTCCAGACCTGCGGTTAGTTGAGTCAATTCCAGTCAAGAGATTTTCGTTGGTGACATCTGCACTGATCGTCATTGCATTCGTTTTGACTTCGATAGTTGTCTTTCAAACAGTCATCGCCGAGCAACAATTGCGTTTAGACAAGATCACGACTGATGTGCGACTTGCACGCATTCACTATGACGAATTGAGACAGCAACGTGCCGAACTTCGCGCCCCCGACTATTTGCGCGAAAAAGCGATGATGCTTGGTATGTCGCAAGGTGTGTCGGCCGAGTTTGAAGAAGTTCCTGCAGATGTTGTGGCAAGCGTGATTGCTGCAACTGGCGACATGGACAAAGAAATATTGAATCCACCAATGCTCGAAGACTTTGTCTCTAGCAACACTAAGAGCGCGAGACCATGAGCACCGTCGCAGGTCGTGGTCGAGCCGGCTCTCGTGGTCGCTCTACAAATCGAATTGATGCAAACCGTGTGCGCAGTTCTGAGATTTCATATCGAGCCGCGACGGCAACTACTAAAACGAAAGACTTTTTTACAAAAGATTTACGGGGCGGAAACATGCACAGGCGCATCGTCTCGATGTTCACCGTCGTGGCGATTTTGCTGTCACTTCTCGGTGTTCGTGTGGCGCTTTTGCAAACCCTTTGGGCTAGTGATTATCGCGAGGCGAGTGTTTCGCAAAGAACTCGAGTGCAGGTCATGCGCGCAGAGCGCGGCTCAATTTTGGATCGCAATGGTCGGGAGCTGGCACTTCCCATTCCGACCAGAACAGTATTTGCTGACCCGCGGTCTGTTGTTGACCCAGTTGGTGTAGCCAACGTCGTCGCAGGTGTGTTACAACTTGACCCGCAAGCCGAAAGTGAGCTTGCAGCGAAGTTGCAGAACAAGCAATCGAGCTTCGTGTACATTGCCCGTCAAGCAGACAAAGAAGTTGCTGACGCGATTTTGGCTCTCGGTCTTAAGGGTGTTTCTTCGTATCGCGAGTCAGGGCGTGCTCTTTCGAGCGCGAGTTTGCAGGCGGTAGTTGGTCGCACCGATATTGACGGCGTGGGTATTTCGGGACTTGAACTTAAATACCACGACTTGTTGACCGGAATTGACGGTCGAATCGTTAGAGAAGTAAATAGCAGTGGCAAATCTATTGCTGCAGGTTCAGGCGAAGTTCTCGAACCAAAATCTGGTGGTCAGTTAACAACAACGATTGATCGAACGATTCAGTTTCAAGTTGACGGCATCGTCAAGCAACAAGTTGAGCGTCTCGGTGCTCGTGGTGGCATGGCGATTGTCATGGATACAAAAACTGGTGAAATTTATGCAATGTCGAACATTCGCATAAATGAAGACGGTAGCTATTCAAGTGAGTCAGGAAACTTTTCATCAGTCGAGGCAAATGAGCCAGGATCGGTGGCCAAAGTTTTCAGCATTGCTGCTGCGATCAATGAGGGTGCCGTAAACACTTCTTCAAGTTTCAGTGTCCCTGGTTATCAAGTGTTCGACAAAGGCACTCAATGGGAGTACCCAGTGACAGACGCATATCCACACGGGCTCGAAGATATGTCGGTACGCAAAATCTTTGTTGACTCGTCGAATATCGGCACGATTCAAATTTCAAGAACTCTCGATACAAAAAAGAATCACGAATATCTGAAACTGTTCGGGTTCGGTACCAAGACGGCCGTTGAGTATCCGGGCGAATCTCGTGGTTCATTGCGACCAGTTTCTAAGTGGCAAGGCACCGAAAAGTTTTCGTTCTCTTATGGTTACGGCTACACATCGACTGCGTTGCAACTTGCCGCCGCGGTAAATGTTGTCGCCAACAAAGGTGTCTATGTCGCACCCAAAATGGTGCTCAAGACAACAGACAAAGATGGTGTTGAAACTGCTACTCCGGCTTCAGAGACTCGCCAGGTTCTTTCAGCATCGACTGCACAAATCATGACATCGCTTATGACCGATGTTGTTTGTTACGGCACCGGCAAGTTGGCAAAAATGCCTGGGTTAAGTGTCGCAGGCAAAACTGGTACGGCTTACAAATTGCAAGAAAACGGCACATACACGAACGATGAAGGTGCCAGAACGTACTTCGCATCTTTTGTTGGCTTCCTTCCGGCAAACAACCCGCGTATGACCGTTTTGGTTTCAATCGACGAACCCGATCCATACTCAAATGATCGATTTGGTGGCACTGCGGCAGCACCAGTGTTCGCACGCATCGGTCAAGTATTGGTAAACGAATTGAACATTCGCCCCGAGGGCGATGACTTGGGGTGTGTCGGTTCACGCCCTGCAGAACTCGGACCGAGCCACTGAGATGTCAAGCAGATTGGAACGCCAGTTAGACGAACTACTGGCAAGTACATCTGAAATTGCTGTAAATCAAATTATCGGTAACGCAAAAGTAAAAGTTTCAGATATTACGCACGACTCTTCAAAAGCTTCAAATGGCGTCATGTTTTGCTGCATCGTGGGCGAAAACGTTGACGGCCACAACTTTGCGAAAGTTGCGGTGGCAAATGGTGCTGTGGCGGTTCTTGTTGAGCGACGCGTTGACGTGGATGTAACACAAATTGTCGTCAGCGATGTGCGCTCAGCGATGGGGTATCTTGCTGCCGAATTATTCAATCGTCCGAGCGAAAAGTTGAATGTAATAGGCATCACTGGAACGAATGGCAAGACCACAACCGCACACATGTTGGCATCGATTCTGCGACAGCACGGCTGGTCGACATCGGTTATCGGCACGCTCACTGGTGCGCGGACGACACCAGAGTCAACAGATTTGCAGCGCATCTTGGCTGAAGAACTAAATCGAGGTAGTAAAGCAGTCGTAATGGAGGTTTCTTCTCACGCACTTGCTCTTGGCCGTGTCGAAGGAACTTTATTCAAGGCCGCGGTGTTCACAAATCTCGGTCAAGATCATCTTGACTTCCATAAGTCAATAGAAGATTATTTTTTTGCTAAAGCCCGACTCTTCACAAAGCAGTTCACAAGTCTGTGCATCATAAATCGCGATGATGTTCACGGATCTCTGCTGATTGACACGATTTCGAAAGATAAAGAAGTTCGGTGTGAATCATTCGGATTATCAGATGCAAAAGAAATTCACGCAGATGCATCCAAGATTTCGTTTGACTGGCAAAACCAGAAGATCGAAACATTGATGGGTGGTTATTTCAACGTAATGAACGCGCTAGCTGCCGCGACTGCAGCAGCCAAACTTGGTGTCACTGTTAGTGACATCGCTAAAGGTTTGGCTGCTGCAAGCGCTGTGCCTGGCAGATTTGAATCGGTGAACGCAGGGCAGCCCTTTTCTGTCGTTGTCGATTACGCCCACACACCTGAGGCGTTACAAAATGTCTTGCTCGCCGGGCGAAAAATCGTCGGTTCTAATGCACAAGTCATACTCGTCTTTGGATGTGGCGGTGGGCGAGATCAATTGAAGCGACCTAAGATGGGCGACATTGCGACAAAGTTCGCAGATCTTGTCTACATCACGTCAGATAATCCTCGGCATGAAGATGCCCGCACAATTGCCCAAGAAGTTCTACAAGGGGTATCGAATGTTTCAAGTGTTTCGAGCAAAGTGAATATCGAGTTAGATCGTCGACTCGCAATGTCTGCTGCCTTCGAGTCTGCAAAAGCTGGCGACATCGTGATCATCGCTGGCAAGGGCCACGAGGCAACACAGACAATTGGCGCAGATGAAACGCCGTTCAGCGATGTAGAAGTTTCGCGCGAGTTGCTGAAAGTGGCTTCATGATTGCAATTCTCACCGCGGCGGCCGTTGCGATGATCGCATCACTTGTCGGCACAAGAGTTTTGATCTCGGTATTTAAAAAAATAGGCAAAGGTCAACCAATTCTCGGCGCCGAAGACCGTGGTCCCGTGCAGCACATGAAAAAGCAAGGCACACCCACAATGGGCGGAATTGCAATTTTGTTTTCAGCCGCACTCGGTTGGTTCGTTGCCCACTTTAGAGATGGGCTGCCATTTTCAGATCAGGCGATGATCATCTGGGCTGCCGTGTTTGTTCTCGGATTTGTAGGTTTTCTTGACGACTTTCTCAAAGTGCAGCGTCAACACAATCGTGGACTCTTTTGGAAGAAAAAGGGCTACATCACATTTGCCATTTGCATCGGCTTGACTTGGTGGCTGACTGCAGCAACTGGTGTCAGCGAAACGCTTTCGTTTACGCGAGCAGACCTGCCTGGCATCACTTTCACTTGGCCACTTTTTGTGATCTGGACTGCCTTAATGGTTTGGGGAACATCAAATGCAGTAAATGTGACAGATGGGCTTGATGGTTTGGCCGCTGGCTCTGCATCGTTTGGTTTTATTGCGTTCACTGTTATTGCATATTGGGCTTTTAGAAATCCGCAAATTTACGCTGATGTTGTAAACCCGCTTGACCTCGCGGTACTTGCAGCCTCTTTGGCCGGCGCATGCGGTGGCTTTCTTTGGTGGAATGCCGCACCAGCAAGAATTTTCATGGGCGATGTCGGTGCACTTGGTCTTGGTACCGCACTTGGTCTGCTTGCTGTTACAACCAATACACATCTTTTGTTGCCATTGATTTGCGGCATCAATGTGATCGAAGCCGGATCTGTAGCGATTCAAATGGGGGTCTTCAAAGCCTCGGGTCGCAAGAAGCGCCTATTCAAGAATTCGCCGATTCATCACCACTTCGAGCAAAGCGGCTGGCCTGAGACAACCGTGATTATTCGCTTTTGGATTATCTCTGCGATCTGTGTCGCAACTGCCGTGGCGGCTTTTATCGCTGACTTCACAAACATTCAGAGCCTCACTGGGTTTAGGCGCTGAGATGACAACAACACTTGTTTACGGTCTTGCTATTGCTGGGCGAGCAGTGGCTAGCGAACTTGTGTCTCGTGGAGAAAAAGTGATTCTTGTCGACGATCTCGATTCTTCAAGCCACTCAGAATTTGCTCGCAGCTTAAATAGTGAGATTCGAATTCGACCAACATCTGCCGAACTCGCTGAGCTACTGCAACAATCTGATCGAGTCGTGCCTGCACCCGGAGTTCCTGAGACTCATGAATTGTTTGAAGTATCTCGGCAAATGCAAAAGCCAGTGATGTCAGAAATTGAACTCGCTTATCAAATTGAACAAAAGTCATCGTCGCCCCGACCGATGGTTGCAGTGACTGGTACCGACGGCAAAACGACGACCACTTTGATGGCGGCTGCGATTTTGAACTCAGCCGGAAAGAGGTCTTTAGCGGTTGGTAATACTGAAATACCGTTGATCGCAGCATTGCGCTCTGACGCACAGGCGTTCTCGGTTGAGTGTTCAAGTTTTCGTTTGGCATTAACTCAAACTTTTCGTGCTAAAGCATCAGTGTGGTTGAACTTTGCTCCTGACCATTTAGATTGGCATTCTTCTCTCAACTCGTATCACGAAGCCAAGGCCAAAATCTGGTCTCACTTGATGTCTTCAGATGTGGCAGTTGTGCCGATGCACGATCAGGCGATAACGAAGGTCGCAAAGTCGTCTGGTGCACGAGTCGTCAGTTTTGGTGCAGACTCGGGTGACTATCACGTTTTAAACGGCGTGCTCACTTGTCCGTCTGGCGAGATTTTGCATCGCAGTGAAATGGCGCGAAGTCTGCCGCACGATGTGACCAACGCGTTGGCCGCAGCGGCGATCACAATTGAAGCGGGTCTTGCGAACACAACACAGGTCGCGCAGGCTTTGCGAAATTTTGTTAATGCACCACACCGAATTGAATTTGTCGCCGAAAGTGATGGGGTTCGTTGGTTTAATGATTCGAAAGCAACAAGCCCACATGCATCTAGCGTCGCTTTGAATTCGTTTGATTCGATTGTGTTGATCGCCGGTGGCAAAAACAAAGGTCTTGATCTGACACAAATGGCCAAAGATTCAAAAAAAGTCAAGGCAGTTGTCGCCATCGGAACTTCGGCCAAAGAAATCGCTGCTGCATTTTCGGGTGCGTGCGAAGTTCAAATTGCTGGCTCGATGCGCGATGCGGTGAATTTTGCCAGCAAACTTGCCACAGCTGGCGATGTAGTTCTGCTTTCACCTGGTTGTGCCAGTTACGACTGGTACAAAAACTATGGCGAGCGGGGTGCTGACTTCAAAAACGAAGTGTCGGCACTAATTAAGAATATGCAAATCAAAAACTAACAAATCGAGGAAACATGAGCACAGCAGCATCAACATCAGGGCCAAATCGAACATTGACACTTGCTCAGCGTCGTCGCGCGGTTCTTGATCGCGGTGGTTTGCTGTCATCTCGTCGGGTTGCGCAGAAGCCTGCCAACACAACCTTCTTCATGATTTTTCTCACGGTGTTGACACTCGTAGCTTTTGGTTTGGTGATGGTCATGTCGTCATCTTCGATAGTTGCATTAAACCGCGGCTTTTCGCCTTGGACGATGTTCTTCAAGCAATTGATGTGGGCTTCGGTGGGTGGTTTGGGAATGGCATTCTTCTTTCGCTTCCCATATTCTCTGTTGCGTAAATTTGTGTTTCCGGCTTTGATCTTTGCGTTCGGCTTAATGTTTTTGCCTTTTGCACCAAGCATCGGTGTCAGCATCAACGGGGCTCGCGCGTGGGTTGCTATGGGTCCAGTTGGCTTTCAACCTTCAGAATTTTTGAAGTTGGCTCTATTGGTCTATTGCGCAAACCTTCTTGGTCGTCGTCAGAAAGAAGTAACTAACTTCAATCGCACTTCACGACCCGTCATCGTTGCATTGGTTGCGTCAGTCGCACTCTGTCTTGTTCAGCGCGACCTCGGTGGCGCAATTGTGATGACCTGCATCGTCTTGGCAGTCATGTGCATGGCTGGCATTCCGATGCGAATTGTCAACGCAATCGCCGGCTCGGGTGTTATTGCAGCATTGTTTTTCACGCTTATGACTTCGTCGCGCCGAAATCGATGGACAGCCTTTTTGAACTTGGATGAAACCAAGGGTTCATTCGGTTATCAAGTTTGGCAATCGATACTTTCAATTTCCAACGGTGGTGTCTCTGGTGTCGGTGTTGGTGCTGGCACGGGCAAGTGGGGCTATGTACCTCTAGCGCACAGCGATTTCATCTTCTCGACGATTGCCGAAGAGATGGGTCTGATCGGCGCTGCAGTCGTAATCGGTGGGTTCTTAACTCTCGTCGTGTTCGGTTTGCGTGCGGCCCTGCATGCAGAAGAAAGATTCGGCGCACTTCTCGCCGGCGGGGTAACGATGTGGTTTGCGATTCAGGCGATCATCAACATCGGTGGGGTAACCGGCTCGATGCCCGTGACCGGTTTAACACTGCCACTTATCTCATACGGCGGAAGTTCGCTATTGGTATGTATGTCGGCAGCTGGGCTGTTGATGAACGTCGCGCGTAATATGAAGTGAGCAATCTTCACAAGTAGAACCTCTTGACCGCCTCCAGCCACACCGTCTTTGCCGTAATAACTGGTGGGGGAACTAGCGGTCATGTAATACCTGCGATGGCGATAGCCGAACTATTGCAAGACGCGGGTATTTCAAAAGATCAATTGCATTTTGTTGGATCATCAACTGGCATCGAGACGACTCTCGTGCCATCAACTGGTATTCCAATGTCTTTGTTAACCGTGCAGGGCTTTGGTCGTGTGTTGTCTTTTCAGGCTTTAAAGCGAAACATTCGCACCATAAAGATTTTGCGAAACGCCACGCGAAATGCTGAACGAATCTTGTCGAGTTTGCGACCGGCTGTAGTCGTGTCGGTTGGCGGATATGCGAGCGTGCCGGCAACACGGGCCGCAAAGAAGTTGAACATTCCGGTGGTGACAGTTTCATACGATCGCCAACCTGGTTTGGCAACTCGATTGCAGGCGCGAAGCGCTGCTGCTGTTGCAGTCGCATACTTGCCATCAAAATTTAAAAATGCATCTCTTACTGGTGCGCCAGTTCGCCGGGTGTTGCGAAATCTTGATCTTTCATCAACTAGAGCCGATGCTCGCAGGCGACTATCGATTCCGATCGATCGAAAAGTTATTTGTATTACTGGTGGGTCGCTAGGTTCGGCAAAACTAAATTCTGTGGCGCGAACACTTGTCGAGAAAAATCAAACTCGAAGTGACATTTGTGTTATTCATTTGACCGGCCAAAGATATATCGGTGACGATCTTCCAATTCTGAAAAGTGATGCAAAGATTGTGTACATGCGGCTTGAATCGACCGTGTCGATGCAAGATGTATACAGCGCATCTGACCTTGTCGTTGCGCGCGCGGGTGCAAGCACGGTGGCTGAAGTATCAACGATTGGCATTGCCAGTGTTTTGGTTCCGTGGAGTGGGGCAGCAGAAAATCACCAAACCGCAAATGCAAGTTGGCTCGGTGATCTCGGCGGGGCGCAAGTCATAGATGAAAAATCAGTCACCAACGATCAATTGGCTGATCAGGTCATTGCGTTAATTGACGATCGAGCCAAACTTCAATCTCTCGCCAGTGCTGCGCGCTCGGCAGGTCAGCAACACCGCGAAACAACCCTCGCCAAATTGATTCTTAATGTTGCTGGTCAAAAAGAACGACAGCTAATAGACCTTCGCAAACCAACACGTATTCATGTCGTCGGGGTAGGCGGCCCTGGTATGTCTGCGATTGCAACCGTGTTGGCTGAAATGGGTCATCAAGTTTCGGGCAGCGATATTCGTCGCTCCGATGTAATCACTCGACTTGAAGCTCTGGGGATCAAAGTCAATATCGGTCACGATCCTGAAGTTGTTTTTGGTTGTGATTTCGTTACAGGTTCGCCGGCGATTGCTGAATCAAACATCGAGTATCAAAGAGCTCGCGAGTCAGATATTCGGGTTCTCTCTCGAGCCGAGACACTTGCAAGCATTTGCAAATGCGCCACAAGTATTGGTGTCGCAGGTACGCACGGCAAGACGACGACATCGTCGATGCTCACAACAATTTTGTTAAGCGCCAACAAAAACCCTTGTTATCTGATTGGCGGCGATGTAATCGCATTGAATCGTGGTGCGTCATGGTCAAATAGTGAACTGTTTGTTGTTGAGGCCGATGAAAGCGATGGCACTCATTCTCAGCTTCCACTCGCTGCGACAATCGTGACCAATATTGACATCGATCACTTAGATCACTTCAAAACGCAGTCGGCTATTGAGCGAAGTTTCTTCGATTATGTCGGTGGTATCGCTGGCCCACGAATTCTGTGTCTTGACGACCCAGTTTGTGCGTCAATTTCTAAGACGCATAGCGCGACTACATATTCTGTCGACGAGAAGTCTTTTGCAGACTACGTGGCTTCATCGATCAAGTTCAAAGACGGCAAGTCTTCATTTGTCGTCACTCAGAATCACGACAGCAAAAAAATTGAACTAGGTCGAGTCGATCTTCCGTTACGAGGTCTTCATAATGTGAGCAATGCTCTCGCAGCAATCGCGATGGCGATGCAGTTTGGGGTTGAGTTTGGTCAGGCTGCGCAAGCTTTGAGTGGTTTTGGTGGGGTGGCGCGTCGGTTTGATGTTAGAGGTGTAGACGATGGTGCGACATTCGTTGATGACTATGCCCATTTGCCAAACGAGATTTCGGCTGTGCTGTCAGGCGTGAGAGATGAGTCAGACAATTGGTCACGTGTCGTCGCAGTTTTTCAGCCGAATCGATTTAATCGCATGTCGATGATTTCGCATCTCTATGGTGATTCGTTTGTCGCTGCCGACCTAATTGTGATCACCGACATTTATTCTTCTGGTACCGAACCTATAGCGGGTGTGACTGGTCAGCTAGTTGTTGATGCCATTCTCGAATCGCAACCACAAAGTCATGTCATTTATCAACCCAGTCGTGAGAATCTCGTAGAGTTCTTGGCAGATGAAATCAAAGATGGTGACTTGTGCATCTCAATGGGCTGCGGAGATATTTCTTCTTTGCCGAACGAAGTGATCGCCCGGCGCCGAGGTAAGTCAAATTGATCACAGAATTTGGTCGACCTAGCGACAAAGATTTGAGCCGATTCGCAGCGTTGCTTGGCGATCGCGTAACGAAAGATGAGCCGATCGGTCCGTATACGACTTATCGAGTTGGCGGGGCTGCGTCATTGTTTATGCGAGCAATGAATGTTGACGATTTGCATGCCGCGTCGCGCGCGCTAGCGAAAGTGAAGATTCCGGTCTTGATGCTCGGCCGTGGAAGCAACATGTTGATCAGCAATAGTGGCTTTCGCGGTTTAGCTATTGCTTTGGGGCCGTTTGCAGAGCAGATAGCAATGCCGAGTCCAGATCAAGATCCAATAGTTGTCGTTGGTGCCATGACCTCGCTACCAGTTGTTGCTCGACAAAGTGTTGCTGCAGGTCTGCGCGGTTTCGAATGGGCGGTCGGCGTGCCTGGTTCGATTGGTGGCGCGGTTCGAATGAATGCTGGCGGGCACGGGTCAGACATGATCGCGTCCTTGTTGAGTGTGCGACTTTTTCACATCGAGCGGGGCATTGAAGCCAATGTTTCAGCTGCAAACCTCGGGTTGAGGTTTCGTGGCTCAGATTTAAATGATCAGCACATTGTTCTTTCGGCGACATTGCGTCTGGCGCGTGGCGACAAAGCTGAAGGCGAGTCACGATTAGCCGAAATTGTCAAGTGGCGTCGCGAGAATCAACCCGGCGGGCAAAACGCAGGTTCTGTCTTCGTCAATCCTGTATCGGGTGCTTCTTCGGCAGGCGCTTTGATTGATGGTCTCGGGCTGCGTGGTTATCGAATTGGCACGGCAGAGATTTCTGAAAAGCACGCCAATTTCATACAAGCCGATGAAGATGGCAATGCAGATGATGTAGTCGAACTTATGACCTTCGTTCGTCAACGCGTAGCTGAGGCGCATGGCATTGAACTTCGAAGTGAAATTCGTTTGGTTGGTTTTTCGGCAGCGATCTCGCAAGAAGCAGGCGCAATTGAACAAGGTGAAGTTTTGCGAAATACACAACTCGAGTCGGCTTTTGGTTCGGCGAACAACACTGATTTGTCGATTCCGGTGCCATCGTTTTCAGAGCAACTTTCTGACGAGGTGTTGGCAGAACTCAAAGATGCATTTGATGGCGACGCAACACCAAGTGCAAATTTGCGAGTTGTGCTGCCAGATGATCCAGACAAATCTGAGCAAACTTCACGTGATCAAACGCGCGATAAATCGTCGACGACCAACACGTCGCTAACTCTGAAGACCAACAATGGTCGCATAGTCATTGTTGACGAAGATCTTCGACTGCCTGTTGACTCTGATCATCCGATAGATGAAATGACTAGTTCGGTAAACATCGCGCCTACATCTGACCCGAGCAACATCATTCGTGATTCGCGCATCGACGATCGACGCAAAAATGTAATTGAGAAACTTGCGTCTAATCGTCGACGACTGTTAACCGCTGCGGGCTCTGTTATTGGTGTCGTTGCACTTGTTTTGATTGTGCTCGCGTCGCCAATTATTGGTGTTCGCAAAATCGAGATCGAAGGCGCCCGATATGTCAGTGCCGACTTGCTGATCGCGGTTGAAAAGTCGCTTGACGGAAAGTCGATCTTGACGGTCGATACGCGTGCGGCTGAGCGAAGACTTGAGGGTGATCCGTGGGTTGAGTCAGTGCGAATTAGATCGTTTTTCCCGTCACGATTGGTGATCGAGATCGTCGAGCGCAAGCCCGTGGCCTTTTATATAGGTGTCGACAATCGTTCGCGAGTTGTCGATTCGCAAGGGCGTGTTTTGGCTGTTGAGACAGGCCAGCCCACTCAATATCTGCAGATCACAGGCGTGGGCCCGAACCTTGCACCTGGGGCGAGTGCCGGCACTGTTTACAAAGCGGCTGCACAGCTCGCCGCTGGCTTGCCAGATGAGTTGAGTGAACGAGTTTTGAATGTCGGTGTGGGCGGACCAAATCAGTTGATCATGACACTGCGTACCGGCACATTGATAAATTTCGGCCCACCAGTCGACTTGCAGAACAAGTTAATTTCGTTGCTTGTCTTATTGCGCAGACAAGATGCAAAGCAGATTCTCTCGATTGACCTGACAGATCCGCGAACACCAACTGTAAAGTCGAAGTAGAGACTTTCTCTCAACCTTCCTGAACGTTTCGCTGATGTTTGGTGCTTGTTGGCTGATGTGGCAGAATAACTGCACTCACAAACAGTGAGCACAACAAGCGCGAGTAGCGGGGGTTAATCCTAAATGGTCGGTCAACCACAAAATTATTTGGCAGTAATCAAAGTCATCGGTGTTGGTGGCGGTGGCGTGAACGCAATTAATCGCATGATGGAGTCAGGCATGCGTGGCGTCGAGTTCGTGGCGATCAATACCGACGCACAAGCACTGTTGTTGAGTGATGCGAGCGTCAAAATTGATATTGGTCGAGAGTTAACTCGTGGACTTGGCGCAGGTGCTGACCCAGAAGTAGGTCGTGAAGCAGCCGAGCAACACCGCGACGAGATTCAAGAAGTTGTCGCGGGTGCCGACATGGTTTTCATAACCGCTGGCGAAGGTGGTGGCACTGGCACTGGCGCGGCGCCGGTTATTGCAGAAATTGCAAAAGCCGAAGGTGCGTTGACAGTTGCAATCGTCACGAGACCGTTTGCATTTGAAGGTCGACGTCGTTCTGTTCAGGCAGATGCGGGCATCGCAGCGCTGAAAGAAAAAGTTGACACACTTGTCGTCATTCCAAACGAGCGATTGTTGACGATTTCGACCGACAAGACAACAATGCTTGATGCTTTCAAAAAAGCTGACGAGGTTTTGGTTCAGGGTGTCGCCGGTATTACAGGTTTGATCACGACCCCAGGTTTGATCAACACCGACTTCGCCGATGTCAAGACCGTGCTTTCAAATGCGGGTACTGCACTGATGGGCACGGGTGCCGCAAGTGGCGACAATCGTGCGGTGTTGGCGGCAAATGCTGCGATCAATTCGCCGTTGCTTGAAGCTTCGCTTGAAGGTGCACGTGGCATTGTGGTCAACATCACTGGTCCTTCAGATGTTGGTTTGTTTGAAGTTACTAACGCCATGGAGATCGTGCGTGGCGTTGCGCATCAAGATGCCAACATCATTCACGGCTTAGTAATTGATGACGACGTAAATGACGAAGTACGGGTCACTGTCGTTGCCGCTGGTTTCGAACGATGGGATAGCGCAGTGCAACGCACCGCCACTCGCGGTGATGGTCGTAATACGGCCACATCTGGCACAGTTCGCCCAGATGCCAAAGGCGGACGATTGAAAGATTTGTTCGGCGGCGCGTCTGATCCATTGAGTGGCGCAGATGACGACGACGATCTTCCATCGTTTCTAAAATAAAAATCGCATGTCGGTAACGACATGACTTCAATTGATGCGTCGCAGGTTGCTTTGCGCGCGTCAGAAATTCGCCAGCGCATAAACGCGGCGGGTGGTAAAGACGTCAAACTGATTGCGGTTACAAAGACATTTGATGTTGGGGCGATGGTCGCTGCGTTTGATGCGGGGTGTGACGGTGTCGGCGAAAATTACGCACAAGAGCTGATTACAAAGTCAAACGAACTGCCAATTGCAAAACGCTTGCCGGTGCATTTCATTGGACGTTTACAAAGTAACAAAATTAAGTTGATGGCCGAGATAGTCGATGTTTGGCAAAGCGTCGATCGAGTAGAGCTGATTAATGAGATTGCCAAGCGCTGCGTCAAGCCAGGTGCGGGTGACCGACCACAAATAATGTTGCAGGTCAATGCCACTGACGAGCCCGACAAGGGTGGGTGTAAACCGCATGAGGTGAGCGATCTCATCGAAACTGCCAACGCCAAGGGGTTAGAGGTCTTAGGTTTGATGACCGTTGGACCAACAAGTAACGAGGCTCAATCAACGCAACGCTCTTTTCGTTTGGTGCGAAAGCTCGTTGATGACTTGGGGCTCAAGCAATGCAGCATGGGTATGACTGGTGACCTTGAGATTGCAATCGCCGAAGGGTCGACAATGATCAGAGTCGGCTCGGCCTTGTTCGGGCCGCGCCGATAGATCGCCGATAGATATAGTCCGTATTTAACGCCAAAATCTGAACTATCCTTGCCGTATGTCAATGTTTCGCCGAGCAATGGATTACTTAGGTTTAGGGCCAGATGAGGCGTACGACGATTATGACGAATCAGTTGCAGTTGAGCGCGATCGACGCATGCCGAGTCGAGGTCGTACGCGCGTAGAGCGATTTGATGAAACCGAACCTGGCTTCGACGAATACGACGATCGTGCGATGAGTGATCCACGATCCACTGGTATGCGCGCACAACAGGCTCAACATGATTCAGGAGTAACTGTTAGACCAGTTGCTGGTCGTCGCACCGAGGCAGTTGCGCGTCCAGTTATGCCGGCGAGTGATCCCGTCACGATTCGTCCGACAAGTTACGAAGACGCAAAAGAAATTGCCGATCGTTTCAAAGAAGGCAACCCAGTAATTATCAACGTGCAGTCAACAGACCCAAAGACGATGCGCAGAATTATTGATTTTGCAAGCGGCGTTTGCTACGCCAATAGCGGCACCATGGAGAAAATGAGTAATGGTGTGTTTATGATGAAGCCATTTGGCGCACGCATCACGCGCGGTTAGCGCAGATTGGGTTTTAGTTCAATGACCGGAATACTTTGCAGTCTCGTGCAAATTTTCATCTACATGATTATCGTTCGAGTCGTCTTGTCTTGGTTTCCGTCAACAAGTGGTGGCGTAATCGCGCAGATCTCATACTTTGTTGGTCGCTTTACTGAACCAGTTCTTGACTGGACGCGGCGAGTTATGCCTCGAACAGGCGCACTCGATCTTTCGCCTTTAGTCGTGTTGCTGTTTTTGCAGATCGTTGTGCAGCGCATGATTCTGGGTTGTTAAATTATTTGTGTCTTACCCGCAGGTAGAACCACAGCCGAACTTTCCGTCACTTGAGAGCCAAGTTCTTGAATATTGGAAGACAGACGAGACTTTCGCCGCTTCAATAGAAATGCGCGACGCCGGAAAAGACGGCGAAAATGAGTTTGTCTTCTACGATGGTCCACCTTTTGCCAACGGTTTACCGCATTACGGTCACTTGCTTACTGGTTTTGTCAAAGATGCTGTACCGCGCTATCGCACGATGCGGGGTCAACGAGTTGAGCGTCGCTTCGGTTGGGACTGTCACGGTCTGCCTGCTGAAGCCGAAGCCGAGCGCCAACTAGGTATCTCTGGACGTCAAGCAATCACCGATTTTGGCATCGACAAGTTCAACGAATATTGCCGAACTTCAGTTTTGCAATACACCAGCGACTGGGAGCGATATGTAACTCGCCAGGCTAGATGGGTTGATTTTGAAAACGATTACAAAACTCTTGACACTCCTTACATGGAGAGCGTCATGTGGGCATTCAAGACGCTTTGGGATAAAGGTTTGATTTATGAAGGCTTTCGTGTCTTGCCCTATTCGTGGGCGCTCGAAACTCCGCTTTCGAATACTGAAACTCGAATGGACGACGCCTACAAACAAGTTCAAGACCCGGCACTAACTGTCGGCTTTGAACTTTCATCGGGCGAACTCTTGTTGGCATGGACAACCACTCCATGGACACTTCCATCGAACTTGGCCTTGGCTGTTGCGCCTGACGTTGAATATGTAGTCATCGAACATGCGGGGCGAAAATTTATTATCGCCGCCGAAAGATTGTCGGCATACGAGCGCGAATTCCCTGAGCCAAAAGTTCTTGAAACCATAAAGGGCTCTCAATTAGTTGGTCGCACATATAAACCGTTGTTCAATTATTTTGCTGACCATGCAAATTCATTTCGAGTAATCGGCGGAGATTTCGTTACAACCGAAGACGGCACTGGTGTTGTGCACTTGGCTCCAGGCTTTGGCGAAGATGACCAGCGTGTTTGTCAAGAAGCAGGTATTGAGCTCGTCGTACCAGTCGACTCACGCGGACGCTTCACCAGCGAAGTTGCCGATTTCGAAGGCCAACTTGTTTTTGATGCCAACCCCGCGATTATTCGAGTGCTGAAAGAACGCGGCGTCGTTGTTCGCCATGAGACTTACGATCACGCTTATCCGCATTGTTGGCGCACTGGCAAGCCGCTGATCTATAAGGCGGTCGGTTCGTGGTTTGTCAAGGTCACGGCAATTCGTGATCGCATGGTCGAGCTGAACGAGCAAGTTCAATGGGTTCCCGATCACCTTCAACACGGAAGTTTTGGCAAGTGGCTTGAGAACGCACGTGACTGGACCATTAGTCGTAATCGATTTTGGGGTTCGCCGATACCGGTCTGGCGAAGTGACGATCCGAATTATCCACGTATTGATGTATACGGAAGTCTCGAAGAGCTTCGCCGCGATTTTGGTGTTGACATTCAAGAATTGCATCGCCCGACAATCGATAATTTGGTTCGTGCGAACCCAGATGACCCAACTGGCAAGTCGATGATGCGTCGCGTGCCCGAAGTTTTGGACTGCTGGTTCGAGAGCGGCTCGATGCCTTTTGCCCAGGTGCACTATCCATTTGAAAATCAAAAGTGGTTTGAAAATCACTATCCGGGCGATTTTATTGTCGAATACATCGGCCAAACTCGCGGTTGGTTTTACACCTTGCATGTTTTAGCGACGGCACTATTTGATCGCCCTGCGTTTTCGAATTGCGTAAGCCATGGCATCGTTCTCGGAGAAGACGGCGCAAAAATGTCGAAGAGTCTGCGAAATTATCCAGACCCAATGAAGGTGTTTGACAGCCATGGCGCCGATGCGATGCGTTGGTATTTGCTTTCGTCGTCAATTTTGCGTGGTTCAGACTTCGCAGTCACCGACGAAGGTATGCGCGACACAGTTCGTCAAGTGATTCTTCCGCTCTGGAATAGTTGGTATTTCTTGTCGTTATATGCGAATGCCGAATCGGTTTCTGGCTCGGTAGATGCTTCAAGCGAGAACGTCTTAGATCGGTACATAATTTCTAAACTTCACGGGTTGGTCGAAGCTACGACCAAGAGCTTTGATGCCTACGACCTGTTTGCGGCATGCGCAGAGATTCGAACATTTCTGGATGTGTTAACGAATTGGTACATCCGCCGCAGTCGAGATCGATTCTGGAAGGGTGATGTTGCGGCAATCAACACATTGCACACTGTTCTTCATTATTTGACCCGCATTGCAGCACCAGTCTTGCCGCTTGTGACCGAGCAGATTTTTCGAGGCCTCACTGGAGAGCGCAGCGTACATCTTCAGTCGTGGCCAACAGTCGAGGGCTTGCGTCATGATGAGGGTCTTGTCTCGTCGATGGATCGGGTTCGTGATGTCTGCTCGACGACGCTGTCGTTGCGCAAGATTCATGGTCGACGTGTGCGTCAGCCACTCGCAAGTTTGGTGATTGCCACCGAGAATTCTGGTGCGCTTGTCGCATTTGAAGACATCATTAAAGATGAAGTGAATGTTCGTTCGCTTAGTTTTTCAGATGATGTCTCGTCGGTCGCCGAGTTTGAGTTGCAAGTCGTACCAAGCGTTGTTGGTCCACGACTCGGGGCAAGCACTCAAACTGTGATCAAGGCCGTCAAGAAAGGCGAGTGGGTGCGCAAAGGCGACATTGTGACGGCGGGTTCAGTTGATTTGCACCCGGGTGAATATCAACTGAAACTTGTACCTAAGGCTTCGGGTGCAAGTGCTGCTTTAGGAAGTTCATCAGGTGTGGTCGTTCTTGATATCGAGTTGACACCTGAACTCGAAGCCGAAGGTGTTGCCCGCGATGTGATTCGTTTGGTTCAGCAACAGCGTCGTGACGCAGCTCTTGATGTTTCTGATCGCATCCAACTTCGGCTTAGCCTGCCCGAAAAACTCTGTGCGCAAGTCTCGGCACATCATGAGACCATCAAGGCAGAGACTCTGGCTGTTGATTTTGAGGTCACAATATTGACTGATAAACAGTCGCCGAACGCCGATTTAGACGGTGTCGCAGTGTTTGTCGCGCTAAATCCGATATCGTAGCGCGATCATATAAGTAGGTTCTAAACATGAACCGCTTGAGAGGCGAAAATGGCATCTGCTAAAAAGAAAAAGCAGGCAATGGCTAAGAAGAAACTTGCGTTGCGTAAGAAGGCAGAGCTCAAGAAGAAGCTCGCGCTACGCAAGAAACTTGAAATGCAGAAAAAATTGGCTTTGAAGAAGAAGCTCGAACTCAAGAAGAAACTTGAGTTGAAGAAGAAGCTCGAACTCAAGAAGAAA
>Ga0209033_1000145_pt1 | contig 37575 bp, 40 predicted proteins | sample LauGreFa1BDMLBDN_2_FD_188218 | JGI IMG/M metagenome (GOLD analysis project Ga0209033, IMG submission 188218) | Freshwater lake microbial communities from Lake Michigan, USA - Fa13.BD.MLB.DN (SPAdes) (version 2) | ecosystem: Environmental > Aquatic > Freshwater > Lake | place: Lake Michigan, USA...
GCGTGAGAGAGATTGTCATTGACCATTTCTCTAGGCCTTCTTGAAAAAGTGTTTGCAGCATCATTGACTTAGGCCCCCTTTGGACGACGACGGGCAAGAAACGCGGCTGACTCAGTTTTCAAAAAGGAGAACAGGGTGGGAACGTATTCCAAGGCCTTCTTGTGGGAAGGCACTTTGGTGCGCACTTCTGCAAAATCAACAAGACGAGCGATCTCTTGCAGTGCTGTAGTCAGACGGAACGCATCTACGAGTGTGAGATGAAACGTGACTTCTCCAGACTGAGAAAGGTTTAACCACTTACCGTCGATAGATGAAGGGCATGCACCAAGAAGGTCTGTGAAGTGGCGATTGAAATCGCGCACGATGGGTTCGCTGGAAGTGATCGCCTTTTCAATGGCGGCAAAAGACCCTTCCAGGTCTGTTGGATCAAACCCTTCAAAGGGGTCGTGAGAGGTTGAGGACATATGGATTCTCCTTGTAAATACGGCTGTTATTTGTTGATTGTTAGAAGGCCAACACGCCATGCGGCGAGTGCCACGTTCGTGTTAGATCCCTCTTTGGTGTCGCCGTATTTCGGACATCCATTCCCCTCTCATCACTGAAACCCCCTGTTTTAGGGGGATGCTAATTATGGCAAAAAGTACGCACGTTTGCAACGCATTATCGTGCAGAAATTTTGAGTAGCTCATCTACCGAAACACGCCAATCACGTCACGCACACGTTGCGTTGTGCTGACAATATCTGCAACCAAAGTTGGCAAATGCTCAATTTCTGCAGCAGGAAAATCACTCAAGGCATAAAGGTCGTTTTCTTGTAAAACCAACTTGCCGTATTTCCACTGGTTGTTCCACGCATTGACTTCGTTAGCAACATCTAAATTCCACGGAGCATCTGGCATGACCAATGTAGACAGACGAATCATGGTGTGATGAACGGTCTCGCCAGGAACAATGCAGGCGGTGACAGCTTGCTCTTTATGCGTGAAATGCACTTCTGCATCCCAACCAATACGAGCATCACGGGTGACGTCGTAGCCGGCCATGTCCAAGGCCGCCTCGAGTTCTTTGCGATAGCGAAACACCTGCTCGTATCCCAACTCGATGCGCAGGCCCCAATTGGCACACGTGAGCATCGCAATGTTTGGCGTGACTGATGAAAAGGCGATAGAGACATCCGTTTCGCCACCTTCTATGTCTGCCCAAAAGAATTCACGACCCAGTACTTCGGAGAAAAAGGAAACGAGCCCTTCAAAATCTGATCGTGCAGGAACTGCGACTGTGAGGCGTGGGCCGTCAAAGGCACGCCAGTCACGTGTGGCGCGAAGCGATGTCTTTTCAACCTTTACCGAAGTGAAGGGAAATGGAAACTCCATCTCGTTATCAGACAGGTCGACCGGCGTCGTCATCATTACAAACCCCATATGTGCGAGGTCTCCGGCTGACACAACAATGTGGCGATCTGATTCGAACTCGAGTGAGTACGGAGCAACGGGAAGGTTGGGAAGGTCGACACCCATTTCGGTAGTGCCAGAACGAGCAACAAGCAGTTTGTTTTCAATATCTATATGAAAGGTGACAACTCCACTACCGGTGAAAAGTTCAGCGGCGTTGTTCAAAAAGAACAATGGAATAGCGAGTACACCTTCAGAAGGTCCGCGACTAGGAAGCGGATCCCACCAGGCCGTGACGTTTGCTTCGCGAGCTAACCAACGATGCTGCCCGGGAAGAAACAGCAATTGAATTGTGAAATCCGCAGCAGGCATTGGTGCATAACGACCCGCCCAACTATTGACGTCACGAAGTTCTGCTTCGTCGATCTCGAATGTAAAAGAAGACGGTGTCGTGTTCAAGGGTGAACCGCCGGTACGTGGAAGTCTGCACGTTGGTGCTCACGAAAGTTGATACCGATGCCATTTGGGTTGTAGCTAGCGCCCGATTGCGCTGCACGGTTCGCCTGTACATCACATGCTTCACGAACGGCACGCAACATTGCTTCGGCCTCGTGAGTTGTAGCACTAGCAAAAGTAAAGGACGGTTGTCCTTCGTCGTTGACGGAAACAACGACCCATGCTTCAGCATTACGGATAGGACAAGGACCAAGAAGGTCTGTGAGGTGACGGTTGATGTCACGTGCGAGGGATACGACCTCGCTACTTAGGGAAGTTTCTGCCATGAGGATTTGCATAATGCCAAGAGGGTGTGTCAGCCAATATGACCCTTATGGCATAGGGATTTCCTCGGCTATTTAGTGAGTGGGATTAGTGATGGCGCCGGTCTCGGCACCCTGCACAAGCTTGGCAAACTTGGCCAAAACACCCGTCGTATAACGCGGCGGGTTCGGCACCCATCCCTTGCGACGCTTCTTCAATTCTTTCTCACTCACCAGCAAGTCGAGTGCCTTAGTTGGCACATCAATGCGAATGCGATCACCCTCGCGTACAAATGCGATGGGGCCACCATCGGTTGCTTCCGGAGCAACGTGGCCGATGCAGAATCCCCATGTGCCGCCAGAGAATCGACCATCGGTAATGAGTGCAACTGTTGAACCGAAACCGGCACCTTTCAATGCACCAGTAATTGCGAGCATCTCGCGCATACCTGGGCCACCCTTCGGGCCTTCGTAACGAATCACGATGACATCACCATGATTGATTGCGCCTGTCATGATTGCATTCATCGCGCCGTCTTCGCCATCAAACACTCGTGCTGGCCCTTCAAATTGCATCTGCTCTTTAGTGAGACCAGCAACTTTTACTACTGAACCTTTTGGCGCAAGTGAGCCAGTAAGAATGTTGATGCCACCTTCTGTATGAATGGGATCACTCAACGGGTGAATCACAACACCATCTGGCGCGGCCGGATTTATCTCAGCCAAATTCTCTGCCATGGTCTTGCCCGTGCATGTCATGACATCGCCGTGCAATAAGCCGGCGTCAAGCAAATGCTTCATCAGTACCGGCACTCCACCAACGCGGTGAATGTCAGACATATGGAATTTTCCACCTGGCTTCGTGTCTGCGATGTGTGGAACTTTGTCGGCAATTCTGTTGAAATCGTCGAGGTCGAGCGCAACGCCTGCTTCGTTTGCGATTGCAAGAAGATGCAAGACGGCGTTTGTGCTTCCACCGAATGCGTTCGTCACCGCGATGGCATTTTCAAAAGCCTTCTTTGTCATGATGTCGCGAGGACGAATACCAAGACGCAACATATTCACGACTGCTGCGCCTGCACGTTGAGCATCACCTTCGCGGCTGGGATCAATCGCTGGTGCGGAGGCTGTTCCAGGCAGGCTCATACCGAGCGCTTCGGCAATTGATGACATTGTGTTGGCAGTAAACATTCCGCCACATGCACCTTCACCAGGGCATGCTGCTTTTTCAATGTCGGTGAGTTCATCTTCAGTCATGGTGCCGGCGGCACATGCACCCACAGCTTCGAACACTGTGGTGATGTCGATGTTGTTGCCTTTATAGACACCAGGCATGGTGGAACCGTTGTAAACAAACACACTTGCCAAGTTCAGTCGTGCAGCCGCCATCAACATTGCAGGGATGCTCTTGTCGCATCCTGCTAATCCGACAAAGCCATCAAAGCGTTCTCCGTGCACAACGGTTTCAACACTGTCTGTGATCACTTCGCGCGACACAAGCGAAGCGCGCATTCCTTCATGGCCCATGCTGATGCCATCTGAAACGGTGATGGTTCCAAATTCGAGTGGAACGCCACCAGCTTCGCGCACTCCGGCCTTTGCGTATTCACTGAGGCGACGCAACGACATATTGCATGGCGTCACTTCATTCCATGCCGAAGCAATTCCTATTTGGGGCTTGACCCAATCGTCATCACCGAGGCCCACAGCGCGCAACATGGCGCGAGCTGCTGCTTTTTGGATGCCATCTGTAACGTCGCGACTGCGAGGTTTGATGTCGATAGGGGTGCCGTCAGAGTTCAAGGACATACCCCAACCGTAATGGCTGGACTAGTCCTTGCCCGAGGTACGCAAGAACAGCCACCCCACTGGCAACAAATATGCGAAGTACGCAATCAAACGAATGTTCTCGTATGCGTAATGCCAGCCAAAGAATCCCTTCATGAAGTCATAGAAAGTGCCTTCAGCCCAGATGCCCGACTTGACTTCCCATGCAGGCGACACGAGCCACCCATCTTCGAATCCAAAAAGTTCGCGGTATTCATGGAAGAACTTGCCAAATAAACCAGCTGCAAAGAGAAGTAACAGAATTCCGGTGACCCTAAAGAACAGGGCAAGGTTGAGCTTGTTACCACCTAAGTACACAAGTCGACCGAGAACTGCAGCAACAACTAGACCGAGAAGACCACCCAGAACGACAGATGTACCGGAGCTGGAAGCAGTTTCTGCGGAGATAAGGAACAAAACTGTTTCTAAGCCTTCACGCAAGACGGCAACAAAAGCAATGGTCATAATGGCTTTTTGTGTTGTGGCAGCGTCCACTTGAGCACGTAAGTCTGCTCCCATTGAACGTGCGTGCTTACGCATCCAAAAGATCATCCACGTCAGAACAGATGCAGCAAGAATTGCAATTGTTCCTTCAATGAACTGTTCTGATTTGCCTTCAAATTCTCCAACAAAAATATTGAACGCAATGCCGCCAATTAGACACATCACTGCGGCTGCGCCACTTCCTCGCCACACGGCACCGACATCCGAGGATCGGCCACTCTTTACGAGATACGAAATCAAGATGGCGAGAACAAGAGAGACTTCGAGTCCCTCGCGAAGCGTGATGAGAAAGCTTGCGCCCATGAATTTTCCCTTTGTTAGGTTTGCCTACCCTGTTATGTTAGGTGACCCTACCACCAGAAGCAACTCCGGGGACGAAGTAAACCTGTTGGTTACTTGCGTTCTTTTGAAGACCCAAAGCCAAACAGGTTGCTAGCCACCTTACGCATCTGGATCTCCTCAGAGCCTTCCGTGATGCGATACCGACGATGGTGTCGGTAGATGTGCTCAAAAGGCATATGGCGGCTGTAGCCCACCCCTCCGCAGGTCTGCATTGCACGGTCGGCCGCATCGCAGGCCAATCGATTCGCACGGTAGTTACACATGGCCACCAGGTGAGTGACCTCCATATGGTGCTTCTGGTCCAACATGCTTGCGGTGTAGCGGATGAGTTGACGCAACATCGCAGCCTCTGTGTGAAGTTCAACAAGTGGAAATTGAATACCTTGATTCACGCTGAGTTTCTTGCCCCACGTGATGCGCTCATTTGAATATCGCACCGCTTCGTTAATGCAGAATTGTGCTGCACCAAGTGATGATGCTGCTTGACGAATTCGGTTTTCGTGCACGAAGTGTTGAGCTAGTTCAAGTCCCATCTCTGCAGGACCAAACAATGCTTCAGGGCCCACTCGTACGTCAGTGATGCTCACTTCAGCATGGTCTGTTGGCATGTTGAATGTCCACCAGAAGAACTCCACTTTGAAACCTGGCGCATCGGTAGGAACTAAGAACGCACTGATGCCTTTCGGATCTCCCGGTGTTCCACTAGTACGCGCAAAAATGATGTCGTGGGTGGCGTGATGCAAACCACTGTTCCAGCGTTTCATTCCATTGATGACCCATTCGTCGCCGTCTCTGTAAGCAGTGGTCTCTAAATAGGTGGCATCACTTCCGTGATTGGGCTCGGTGAGACCAAATGCAAGTCGTTTGGTGCCGTCCAGAAAGCCAGGCATCCATTCTTTCTTTTGGTCTTCTGTTCCAAAGTCACGCATCATGAGCACAGTGGGAAAGTTGCCCACAATGCTTGATTCGTTTTGTAGGTCGTTATGCAATCCCAAGCCTTTTGTTGCCAGATGCTCTCGGATAATTGCCATCTTTAAGTTGCTGGCACTTTGACCACCAAACTCTTCAGGAAGTGCAAGTCGCAACCAGCCAGCTGCATCAGCCCTACGACGCATCTCTCGCAGCAATGCTTCCCAATCTGCACGAGGAACACCATCGTTCTCGAAATCTGTACGCGCCCATTCACGGCGATGATCAAAGAATCTTTCGTTGTCATCTTGAGCCTGTAGCGGCTTGATTTCTTTTTCAATGAAAGCATCAAGCGCATCGAGAGTTGCCTGAACGTCTGCGGGAATTTCAAAATCCATAGGCGAACAGTACGCCCAATGCTTCGTGAGTTACGAACCGCGGCGTGATTGCATGATGGCACTGACAACCTTGCCGTCAGCCTTACCTTTGCTGGCTTTCATCACGCGGCCAACGATTGCTCCGGCAGCCTTTTCTTCGCCGGCACAGTATTTGGCCCACGCGTCAGGGTCGGCGGCAATGGCTTCATCCACCATTGCTTCCACTGCTGAGTTATCCATCGCTTCAAAACCTTTTGCGGCGGCAATAGCGGCGGCATCTCCCCCACCATTTTCCACTAATTCAGACAACACAGTTTTGGCTTGCGTTGCAGACAGTTTTCCATCGCGCTCGAGAATGGTGAGTGCAGCAAGATCTTTTGCTGGGACAGCCGGCATAGGACCAGCATCAGCAAATGCTTGTTGCACATAAATGAGTGCACGCACTGCATCGCCACCAGCATCTGCAACTGCTTGCACATAATCATGTTGGGCGCGCTCAACAACAACAATGATTGCTTCAGACCGAGTGTCGTAACCCGTCAATGCAGACAATGCCGAACGACGCGCAGCCGGAAGCATCGGCAAATTGTCGCGCACTGCTTGCACCCAAGCGTCATCTGGTGCCACTGGCACGAGGTCAGGCTCAGGGAAATATCTGTAATCGTCAGCATCTTCTTTTACCCGCAACGTATGCGTACGGCCTTCAGCATCGTCCCAGTGTCGAGTCTCTTGACGAATGACGCCACCAGTATCGAGAACATCAATTTGACGACGTGCTTCGTAATCAATAGCGCGACCAAGAGCACGAATTGAGTTCACGTTCTTAATCTCGCAACGTGTTCCAAAAGGCGTTCCAGGTTTGTGCACTGACACGTTTGCATCGACACGCATGGAGCCTTCTTCCATCTTCGCGTCAGATGCACCAATGACTTCCAAAATTGCTCGGAGCTCTGATACGTATTCACGTGCGTGCTCACTAGTGCGAATATCTGGACGCGACACAATTTCTACGAGTGGCACACCTGCGCGGTTGAAGTCGATAAGCGAATAATCACTTCCGTGAATACGACCAGTTGCGCCGCCGACGTGGGTGCTCTTTCCTGTGTCTTCCTCAAGATGCGCGCGCTCAACACCGATAGTTGTTCCGCTTGGCAACTCGAGAAAGCCGTCGATATTCAATGGAATGTCGTACTGGCTGATTTGGTACGCCTTTGGCATATCTGGGTAGAAATAGTTCTTACGGTGAAAGATGCACGGCTGAATTGTGCAGTTCAGTGCAACGCCAATACGCATGGCAAGTTCGACTGCTTGTCTGTTCAACACTGGCAATGCTCCAGGCAAGCCCAATGTGACGGGGTCAATGTTGATGTTCGGCTCGTCGCCAAATCTGTTTGGTGAACCACTGAATAGCTTCGTGCGTGTCGCCAATTCGACATGCACTTCTAAACCAACAATGAGTTCCCAACCGCCCTCAAGCATTTGATCTTCGGTTGCAACTATGGAACTAAGAGGACTATCGCTCATTGTGCACCTCCCGCAGCAACTTCAAGGGCTCCACCGACTCTGAACATTGCTTGTTCTCCAAGCGCTGGTGCCAACACTTGAATACCTACTGGTAAACCATGCGCGCCAGTTCCGAAGGGAACACTCATTGCAGGGTGGCCTGCCAAGTTTGTGGGAATTGTGTAGATGTCACACAGATACATAGACATTGGGTCGTCTACCTTGTCTCCAAATTTGAAAGCCACAACAGGAGATGTGGGGGTCAAGATGGCATCTACTTGTTCGTAGGCACGTTCAAAATCTTGTGCGATAAGCCGGCGCACTTTCAATGCTTTTCCGTAATACGCGTCGTAGTAACCAGCAGACAATGCATAGGTCCCCAACATGATGCGTCGCTTGACTTCATCGCCGAATCCTGCAGCACGAGTTGCGCCATACATTGAGTTTGTATCTGCGGCATTTACGCGCAGACCAAATCGAACGCCGTCGAAACGTGCGAGATTGCTACTGGCCTCTGCTGGTGCAATGAGATAGTACGCAGTCAATGCATACGACAACGACGGAAGCGTGATGTCGACAATGGTGGCCCCAGCAGTCTCTAACGCAGCAAATGCTCGGTCGAGGCGTTCCTCAACTGCTGGCTCTGCACCAGCAGGAAGATCTGTGACGCGGCCAATGCGCATGCCAGCAACACCTTGACTAACTGAAGGTAATAGCGAAGGCGATGCAAGCGGAATGGACGTTGAATCCATGGGATCGTGACCACCGATTACCTCAGTAAGAAGAGCAGCGTCGGCAACCGTGGTCGCAAACGGACCAATCTGATCGAGTGAACTTGCGTAAGCAACGAGGCCATAACGACTGACTACTCCGTACGTTGGCTTCACACCAACAACACCGCACAGTGCTGCAGGTTGACGAATACTTCCACCAGTGTCGCTACCCAAACTGACGGGAGAAAAACCAGCGGCAACTGCGGCGGCACTGCCACCACTTGAACCACCAGGTACTCGTGAAATGTCGCACGGGTTACGAGTGGAACCGAATGCAGAGTTTTCGGTACTAGAACCCATGGCGAATTCGTCCATGTTGGTCTTGCCGATGATTACGGCACCCGCAGTGCGCAAGCGAGTAATCACTGTTGCGTCATACGGCGGCTTCCAGCCCTCAAGAATTTTCGACGAGCAAGTTGTCTCGACGCCATGGGTGCACATGTTGTCTTTGATAGCAATGGGAACACCGGCAAGTGGCCCCACTTGGCGACCAGCAGCAATATCAGCATCGATTGCGTCTGCTTGCGCGCGTGCCTCTTGTGCCATCACCAAGTTGAAGGCATGAATTTCAGATTCACGTGCGTCGATACGCGAAAGATAATCATCGATGACTGCGCGCGCTGTTATGCGCTTCGCTATAACTGCTGCTGCAATCTCAGATGCTGTGGAAGGAATAGCAGACACTGTTAGTCGTCCAATCCGATAATCGGTGGAACACGAAAACGACGCTCATCTGATGCGGGAGCAGCAGCCAACACTTCATCTGTATCGAGACATGGAAGCTCAACGTCCTCACGCATGATGTTGATGAGTGGATACGGCTGGGTCATGGGGCCCACACCATCAAGGTCTAGGGCGTCGATGTCGCTGAAATGTCCCATGACTTTGGCCAACTGCTCGGTGAAGTGAGCAACTTGGGCGTCATCAATGTCGAGACGCGCCAAACGAGCCACTTTGGCCACGTCGGATGCGGAAATGGGGCTACCTGACTGGGTCACGGCTTCTAGCCTACGAGCCCTCTAGCGAGAAGGCGCAAACAGATTTAGGCGTTCGGATGAACAGGCGGAAATTCTGCCTGACGCTTTTGCAAGAAGCTCTGCACGCCTTCTTTGAAATCTGACCGTGTGAACGATTCCTGCATCAAACGAAGTGCTTCTTTGCTGGCGCTAGAGACATCTTTTTCATAGTCCGAATAGACCTGTCGTTTCATGACTGCCATGGAAGATGGGGACACATTCATTGCGAGGTCGGCTGCATACGCAAGCACGACGTCCATGAGTTGATCTGCCGGGACAACTTTGTTGACCATGCCCATCTGTTGTGCTTCATTGGCCATCACGACGCGACTCGACATCATGAGGTCGAGCGCATTGGCTTGACCAACTAGTCGCGGCAATACCCACGAGATGCCGTATTCACCAATAAGACCACGCTTGGAAAATGCAACAGTGAACTTGGCAGTGTCTGCTGCAAAGCGCATGTCGCACATCAATGCTTGAACTAATCCGAGTCCGGCAGCTGCACCATTCACTGCTGCAATAACTGGCTTTGTAATGCGTGTGATTTCATCTTGCATTCGACCCTCAACGATGCTTGCACCGTCTTGTGACGACGCAGAATCGCCTGATGGAATCGCTTGCAACGTTCCCATGTCGGCACCTGCGCAATAACCCTTGCCGGCGCCGGTCACAACAATGACTCGTACGTTTGGATCTGCAACTGCAGCATCGATGGCAGCAAAGTACTCATTGCCCATGCGGCCTGTCCATGCATTCAGACGATCAGGACGATTAAAAGTAATGAGACCAATACCTGGCTCACGGACCTCATATAAACATTCACTCATGTTCATTGACCGTAGACGCTTCGCGGTCGCCATGAGAACGCAGACGAGTAATTCCTATAAACAAGGCCGCTCCACTAAACGCTCCAATAGAAACCCACTGATTCAGGCGCAATCCTCCTGCCGAATGAGCAGGGTCTATTCGAAGCCCCTCAATGCCAAACCTCAGCGCGCAGTAACCCATGACGTACCACGCCAGAATTCGACCAGGTGCAGGTTGCAAGCGCTTCTCTAACGCAATGAGAACGAATGCCAAGGCAAGGCACCCCAGCGACTCGTACAAGAACGTTGGATGAAACAAGGTGTCAACGGAGTATCCATTTTTCACGGTGAGGTAATCAGAGATGTCCAAACCCCAAGGCAATGTTGTTGGCCTGCCAAAGAGTTCTTGATTCCACCAATTACCCCAACGCCCAATTGCTTGAGCTACTGCAATCGCAGGAACCGCGCACGACACAATTGCCCAGGCATTGAGACCACGCACCCGAGCGCGCCATGCACCAACAAGAACACCAAGTGCGACTCCACCCCAAATGCCGAGGCCACCTTCCCAGATCTTTACAGCGTCAAACCACTGACCACGAAACAATTCGTAGTCAGTGATGACGTGGTACACGCGACCACCAATGACGCCGGCGGGAACTGCCCACATGGCAATAGATGAGAAATCATCTGTAGTTCCTGCGCCACGTGATTCTGCACGGCGGCCTGCAATTCGGATTGCAACAATGACTCCAAGCGCGATCATCAATCCATATGCATTCAGGCGCAGAGGCCCAAGATGAATCGATCCTGATGACGGACTAGGTATCGACGCGAGAACCGCGGAGAGCATCATGCAGTGACGCGTCGCGCGAAGGCAACAGCGCCTTCAAAAATAATGTCTTTGTCGTAATCCTGCGTTGCAACGTGGTAACTACGCTCCAACATCACGCGCTCTACGGAGCCACCGTACGTGGCGGCCAAGGCATCGCTATCACTTGGCTGCACCACATGATCTTGCACCGAGGTAAACAACAACAACGGCATCTTTATCGATGGATAGCGCGGAGCAAGTGGAGCCAAACCTTCGGCCAAGAATGATTTCATTGCAGCAAGTGGTGTTCCTGAATATGCAGTCTCATGTGCATTTGGATCTGCAATATCTGATCCGATGCCATCCATTGTTTCGGTGCCACCATCAAGCATGCCTTGCACCATGTCCAACACTTCTTGTGGTTGAGGCTGTGTTGCTGGGTTAATACACACGAGACCTTTTACTTCAGGATGTTCTGCTCCGGCCCACAATGTGAGTGCGCCACCCATCGAAAGACCCATCACAACAATTTTTGACGCGCGTTGTGCCAAACGTTGATATGCCTTTTCAACATCTCCACTCCAATCAGCCCATCGCGTTGGAATCATGTCTTCCATCGCTGTTCCGTGACCAGCAAGTTGCGGAAGCTCCACATGGAAATCTGCTGATGCGCACGCTTCAGCCAAGGCACGCATTGACCCTGGGTTGCCAGTGAATCCGTGAAGAACGAGGACACCTGCTTGACCAGTTCCGTTATGGGAAAACGGTTCGGCTCCGGGAATTGTTGCTGCTGTCATTTTCTTGTCTTTCTGATTCGGCTAGTACGGGTCATTATCGGAACCAGGTTCTTCCCACCATTCAGTGGGAACCCCTTCTGATTCCCATTCGGGAAATGGGTATATGCAGTTCACTGGGCATGCGGGCAGACACTTGTCGCAACCGCTGCATAACTCAGGAATGATGACGACATCGGCTCCATGATTGAAAATGGCGCCCAACTGCGGTGGGCAATGGCGCAAACAGGCATCACAGTTGATGCACTCCAACATTTCAATCCGCAATGGCACATTTTTCCACTTCGGGTTTCGGGCCCGAGTCTCAATTCGTTCGCTACGTGACGCAGTCATCGTGGCAAGTGTAGGTGACGCCACCCGACCATTTATAAGGGTGTTTGACCTACGACCCAGATACTGGTGGACTAGACGACGTGCCCCGTTCCGATCGCCTTCAAAGACAGCGACGGATTGATGGTCATGCGGTGGCCGCAATCGTCCCCTTGCTCGCACTCTTTCCCGCTTGGCTTGTCTCGGTTGCCGCCTTTTGGTGGGTGCTCGTCCAATTCGTTTACATCCCATTTGCGCTGTTTGCGACAGTGGTCTTGTTGCTCGGTGGCCTGCTGTTTGAACGCACGATCCAACGCCTTGTCCTTCAGCGGTTGCTCGGTGCTCGCACACCAACACGTTCGGAACGAGATGCGCTACAGAAGGCATGGCACATTGTTGCGCAAGCGAATCACATTCCGCCTGGAAAATTTGTACTTGCAGTTTCTGATTCCGATGAACTGAATGCGTTTGCATCTGGCGGCCATCTCGTTGTTGTTTCTAGTTGGGCAATTTCACATTTGTCTCACGACGATTTGTGCGGCGTGCTTGCACACGAACTCAGCCATCATCTCGGTATGCACACTCTTGCTCTCACCGTTGGGCAATGGTTAACCATCCCTATCATCTTGCTCGCTCGCATTGGATTTCTTTTGCAAAATGTCGCGCATGCAGCCACCGATACATTTGCTTCGCGTTCTTCATGGGGAGTATTCGTTGGACGCACAATTGCTGGCATCATCACAATTATCTCGTGGTTGTTCTTAGCCATCATCAACATCGCGCAGTACATCAGTAACGCCGTCGGCAAGGGCGCAGAATTCAAGGCAGACGAGACAGTTGTCTCAATGGGCTTTGGACGCCAACTCCTGAACTCGCTTCGGATAGTTGTCAGCAGCGGAAATGGTGAAAGAGCAACGCATTGGCGAGATCGACTCGTCACTTCTCACCCCCCGGCCCGCACTCGAATTGCGCGAATCGAAGCCCAGTTGCGTCAGATGCCCCGAGGTAACCGCCGATAGCGTTTGCAGTATGACAAGCCTCCCGGGTGACCCATTTCTTGCAGCAGCCCGCGGTGAGTTTTCGCGCCACACTCCCGTTTGGTTCATGCGTCAAGCCGGTCGCAGTCTTCCTGAATACCGAGCCAGCCGCGGTGAGGGAAGCATTCTTCAAGCAATCAAGAAACCTGAACTCGCTGCAGAGTTCACGATGCAGCCAGTGCGTCGTTATGGCGTTGACGCAGCAGTTCTCTATTCCGACATTGTTGTTCCGGCTCATGCAGTCGGATTCGGAATTGATGTTGCACCCGGTACCGGTCCTGTTGCTTCGCAACCCCTTCGCTCAAGCACCGACCTTGCTCGACTTCGTCCACTGCATCACGAAGACATTACGTACGTCACCGACACAGTCTTGGAACTTGTCAAAGAACTCAAGGTGCCCCTCTTAGCGTTTGCTGGTGCTCCCTTTACAGTGGCGAGCTACCTCATCGAAGGTCGCCCTAGTCGTACCTACCAAAATACCAAGCGGCTCATGCGCGAAGACTCTGTTCTTTGGCACGAAGTAATGGAACGTCTCGTTCAACATTCAGTCGAATTCATTTCGGCGCAATTGTCTGCTGGAGCCGAAGCATTCCAAGTATTTGATTCTTGGGCCGGCGCATTGTCACGAAGCGATTACGACACATTTGTGCGGCCACACACCACTGAAGTGTTCTCACAGTTGTCGCAACGCCATCCTGGAGTTGCAGGTATCCACTTCGGAATTGGTTGCGATCATCTACTTGAATCAATGAACTCAGTAGGTAACGCAGTCATCGGACTCGATTGGCGTACACCTATTTCAGCGGCACGCCAGCGCCTCGGTGCAGATGTTGTGGTGCAAGGAAACCTCGACCCAGCCCTCGTGCTGGCTGGCACAGACATTGCGCTTGAAGGTGCCGCGCAAGTTTTACAAGACAACAATCAACATCCTGGTCACATCTTTAACTTGGGACATGGTGTTCAACCAGACACCGATCCAGAAGTACTGAACGCAGTAGTTGCTTATGTACATGAACGGACAACACGATGACCATCGACAACTCTCAACGAACCGCAGTAGTGCTCATGGCGTACGGAACGCCGCGTAGCAAGGAAGAGATTCTTCCCTATTACACAGATATTCGCCGTGGTCGCCCACCAACAGATGAGCAATTGCAAGACCTCACCAATCGATATGAAGCAATCGGTGGCCTTTCTCCGCTGAAACAACTCACTGAAGATCAACGTGATGCACTACAAAGCGAACTTGAGCATCTTTCGCCAGGCAAGTACCAAGTCTTTCTTGGGCTGAAGCACGCCTCACCATTTATTGAAGAGACAGTTACAGAAGTCGTTGGACTCGGTTACAAGAAAATTGTTGGCCTTGTGCTTGCGCCGCATTACTCCTCTTATTCCATTGGGCAATACATGGATCGCGTTCGTGCAGTTGCCGAGCCTGCAGGCATAACTGTTACGGGTATCGACTCTTGGGCACGCGAAGAAGCATTCATAGATTTCCTCGCCAATGACATGCGTGAGAAGTTGGCATCACTACCAGAACGCACCAAGGTGTTGTTCACCGCGCACTCACTTCCACAGCGAATCATCGATGGTGGCGACCCTTACCCCGAAGAGTTGCGCGCAACTGCAGAGTTAGTCGCGGAAAAAGTTGGATTGACACGTTGGTCGGATTGGTCAATCGCATGGCAATCTGCCGGCCGTACACCTGAACCATGGATTGGTCCCGACATTCTCGAGGTCATCGATTCATTTGCATCTCAAAGTGCAAGCGATGAGCCAATTGACGGAGTGCTCGTCAGCGCATGCGGATTTGTCGCAGACCACCTCGAAGTTCTCTTTGACTTAGACATTGAAGCCGCGAAACATGCAGAGTCTCATGGCATTGCATTTGCACGTACAGCTTGCGTCAACGCCAATCCATCTGTGATGGCAGCTTTGGCACGTTCGGTTGCTGCATTGTGAACCAAGCCCGGCGCGTCATTGTCATTGGTGCTGGCATCTCTGGTCTCACCAGTGCCTTTTCACTACTGACATCCGAAGAATCAGTTCATGTGACTGTCCTTGAATCGTCGGATCGAATTGGCGGGCTGATTAAGACAACACCATTTGCTGGGCTAGGGGCTGTTGACGAAGGCGCAGATGCTTACCTTCTTCGTGTGCCGTTTGCAGCACAACTTGCCGCTGAACTTGGATTAGGTGCTTCCATCACTTCGCCAACTGGTGCACATGCCTCGGTGTGGCACAACGGCATGCACAGTATTCCTGGCGACCTCATGCTCGGAGTTCCTGCAAAAGTTCGTGCATTCGCAATGTCAAGCCTCATCTCACCACTTGGCAAGATGCGTGCCGCACTTGACCTCTTTCTACCTACAACCCAAGACAACGATTCCATCGGTCACTATGTGCGCCGCCGTTTTGGAAATGAAATTCATGAGCGTCTTGTCGACCCACTAGTCGGCAGTATCTATGCAGCAGACACAGACAACTTCTCAATGGCGGCAGTTCCACAGATTGCTTCACTCACTGCTAGTCGCAGCATGTTGTTGACCGCTGGTAAAGCGCGCGCGGCAGTTACCAAAGCACCAGCATCCCCCATCTTTGGAGTTCCAATGCGTGGAATGAGCGCCATGACCGAAGGGCTCGCTCAACGTATTGCGTCTCTTGGTGGCGACATCCGATGCAATCACACAGTGAGCACTATCGAATCCAACAACAATCAATACACCGTTGTTACCAACAATGGCTCGTTTGAATGCGACGCCGTCGTCATTGCCTCACCTGCGAAGCACAGCGCCGCGTTTATGAAATCACTCGACTCTCGCGCATCTACGTTGCTGGGCGAATGGGACCACGCATCCGTTGCGCTCATCACAATGGCAATTCCTGCCGACCAGTGGCCAAGCAAGTTGACGGGAAGCGGATACTTGGTGCCAAAGCCCGACCAACGCTGGGTTACGGCAGCCTCATTTGGTTCGAACAAATGGGCTCATTGGCGACCCGCAGATGGGTCCATGATCGTGCGCGTCTCATTGGGGCGCGATGGTCTCGACGTGATGGATTTCGCTGATGACAAACTCATCAACTTGGCGCTTGCAGATATGAAGCGCCACCTTGGTATCGATCTTGCACCACAACATGTGCGACTCAGTCGTTGGAATGATTCTTTCCCTCAATACAGGCCCCATCATTTCGCCCGTCTTGCAGAACTTGAACATTCACTTTCGGCCACTGCACCAGGTGTTGTGTTTGCTGGTGCCAGCTACCGCGGAATCGGTATTCCTGCCTGTATCCAGCAAGGGCGAACCGCTAGTGCGTCTGTTCTTGAACGACTTGCGTCGAATCGGTAAATGAAAAAAGTAATCGCTCCTCTCATTGCGGGCCTTTATGTTGCAGCCTCCATGCCGCCATGGGGTTGGTGGCCACTTGCATTCCTCGGTCTTGCCATCTATGCATCACTAGCAACACGCCCAGACAATGCTTCGCCTTTTCGAACTGCGTTCATCTTTTTCAGTGCATGGTTTCTCCCTGCAATGGCATGGATGTGGTTTCTCACTGCACCGGGCTACATCGCTGCCGTGTGCATCTTTGCCACTATTCATGGCATTGCAGCCCTCGTGGCAAAAAGATTGTCGTACAACACTTCATCACATCGTGCAGCGCTCGTCGTATGTCACGCTCTCGCTGATGCAATACGTCTCTCGTTTCCTTTCGGTGGCGTTCCGCTAGCAACACTGGGCATCTCTCAGGTACAAGGCCCGCTTGCACAAATAGCCCCTGTGGCCGGCGTTATTGGCATCGCAACAGCAACATTATGGATTTCAATGTCGTCGCGAAAGATTCGCGCAATTCTCATCGTGGCAGCAATCGCCATACTCGGCTCTGTCTTCGATACAACAAAAGACAGTGGACGATCACTGAACATCACAACTGTTCAAGGTGGTGGCCCGCAGGGAACTCATGCCATCAATACAAATCCGCGCGATGCGTTTAATGCCCATCTCGCCGCCACGAAAACTCTTTCCGTGGACACGGCACGCGACATGGTTGTGTGGCCCGAGAACGTCATCAACATTTCTGGTGATGGGCTATTTGTTGATAGCGACGAATACCAACAAGTTGTAGCGCAAGCAAAACGCTTGGCGGTGCCTTTCGTTGTCGGCATCACAGAAAACGCTGGAACAGATCAATTTACGAATGCTCAAGTGGTGGTAGAAGCAAATGGCGTTGTCTCAAGTCGATACGACAAAGTCCGTCGTGTGCCGTTCGGTGAATACATGCCTTTGCGTTCAGTTCTTTCCGCAATTGGTGCCCCCACCGATTTAGTTCCACGAGATGCGCGTCCTGGCGATGCACGTGGGTGGGTCGACGTTGCAGGCACTCGCGCCGCCGTAGCAATTTCTTGGGAAATCTTTTTTGGTGGCCGCGTGAATGAAGGTGTTGTCGACGGTGCGACATTCATCATTAATCCGACCAACGGTTCCAGTTACACGTGGACAATTTTGCAATCTCAACAAATTGCATCATCACGACTGCGAGCACTTGAGCAAGGCCGCTGGGTGGTGCAGGTCTCGCCCACAGGCTTCAGTGCTTTTGTTGGGCCCGACGGCGCCGTGTACGACAGAACCGGCATTACCAATCGAACAATTTCTGAACATCAGATTTCCCTACGCAGTGGGCGCACCCCCTACTCCCGTCTAGGAAATAATGCCTATTTTTGGGCTCTCCTCGTGGCACTAGCCATTGTGGTCCGGCAGCGCTCACGAGCCTTTCAGCGGGCTGCCAGTTAGCCTTCAGCGCCTATGTCAGGCGCTTACGACCCAAACGGCCCCTTGCGGATTGCGTACCTCACGTATCGGGGAAAACCGCATGTCGGTGGCCAAGGCGTCTACACGCGCCACCTCACCAAAGCACTTGTCGACCTTGGCCACTCTGTAGAAGTTTTCGGTGGCCAGCCGTACCCCGTCCTTGACGAGCGCATTGCGATGCACAAGCTCCCCAGTCTTGACATTTTTAATGATCAGTATCCGGGACGCCTCCCTGCCTATTGGGAAATGAAGACCTGGCCCGACGTCGTCGAAACCGCGCGATACCTCACTGGTCAATTTTCGGAGCCGCTCGCATTTTCAAAACGCGCATACCGCACATTGCAAACACGTGTGAATGATTTCGACCTCGTGCATGACAATCAGTGCCTTGGTTGGGACATCTTGAAGATTGAAAAAATCATCCCCACGATCGTTACTTTGCATCACCCCATCACAAAAGACCGTGAGCTCGAAATGAGTCATGCGCCTAACTGGTGGAAGCGTCGCTCCGTTGGTCGCTGGTATTCATTTGTCGAGATGCAAGGAAAAGTTGCAAGCAAGATGCCTCGCATTGTTGTGGTGAGCGAAAACAGCATCACCGACATCAATAAGGACATGGGAGTTTCTCGCGACCGTATGCGTCTTGTGCCTGTCGGCGTTGACCCTGAATTGTTCAAGCCTCTGCCACATGTTGCTCGCCAACCTGGACGCCTCATCACTACCGCATCAGCCGACGTGGCATTGAAAGGTTTGTCGTACCTACTCGAGGCAATGGCGAAATTGCGAACAGAGCGCGACATTCGCCTCACCATTATTGGCAAACCTCGCCCCGGACACAGCATGGATCTCATTGATTCACTCGGCTTGAAGCCCTACATCGATTTTGTATCTGGTGTCACCGATGAACGCATCGTGGAACTGTATGCAGAGGCAGAACTTGCAGTCGTTCCTAGCCTGTATGAAGGCTTTAGCTTGCCAGCCATTGAAGCAATGAGTACTGGTATTTGCTTGGTCGCAACTGACGGTGGCGCGCTTCCTGAAGTAACGGGCACAAACAACGAAACAGTGTTGCAATGCCCTGCGGCCGATGCCGATGCACTTGCTGCCCAGATCGCTCGTGGACTCGACGACCCCGAACTTCGCTCTCGCATTGGCGAGGCGGGTCGCGAAAGAGTTGTCTCTCGGTGGAGCTGGAAGCACTGCGCACAACTCACTGTTGAGCAATACAGAGAAGTACTTGAAATGCCGCATAACAAAGTCAAACTCGAGAAGCGAGGCTGACATGTTGACTATTCGCTTTGATCGCCTCGGACTTCGCCCTGGAGACATGTTCCTTGATGCCGGCGCCGGATTTGGACGCCATGCATTTGAAGCCGCACGACAAGGCGCAACGGTGTACGCACTTGACTACGCCGCCGATGAAGTCGTTGGCACGCGCGCAACCTTTGGTGGAATGATTCACGCCAACGAAATTCCACCTACTAGCTACGGCGGCGTGCTTCGTGGCGACGCAACAAAGCTTCCGTTCGCAGACAACACATTTGATTGCGTTGTTACCTCTGAAGTTCTCGAGCACCTGCAAGACGATGTCACTGCCATTAGTGAATTGCATCGCGTTCTCAAACCAGGCGGTTCGCTTGGCGTCACAGTGCCTACTTGGTGGCCAGAAAAGATCAACTGGATGTTGTCAGACGAATACCATGCTCCGAAAAGCGTCGGTGGACATGTTCGTATTTATTCCGCAACAGAATTGAAAGCAAAACTTCGCTCGGCTGGTCTTGAAGTACGTGGCAGCCATCACGCACACGCATTGCATTCACCATATTGGTGGTTGAAGTGCGCAGTCGGCCCTCGCAACGATGACCACAAGATGGTCAAGAAATACCGTGAGTTCCTTGAGTGGGACATCATGACTCAACCGGCTTCAATGCAAGTTGCTGAACGAGTACTCAGTCCATTGTTAGGCAAGAGCTTCATTGTGTATTCCACTAAACCACTCCACGTAAAGGCATCCGTATGAGCCTGCGCTCTATGCCCCACTTGCCTGGCATTCTCACTACGGCCGACCTTGCGCGCACCGCAGATTCCATTCAGGCGTTGCAGTTACCAAACGGAATGATTCCTTGGTATCCAAACGGACATTGTGACCCCTGGAATCACGTAGAGACAGCAATGGCTCTCAACATCATGGGGCGTGATGACGCTGCACTTGCTGCATACAACTGGCTTGCAAACAATCAACACGAAGATGGTTGGTGGTTTAACTACTACATGCCAGACGGCACCATTGAAGACAGCAAGTTAGATACCAATGTCAACGCATACATTGCAGTAGGTGTGTGGACACATTGGTTGTGCACGCGTGATACATCTGCTGTTCATGCATTGTGGCCAACCGTACGACGTGCTCTGAATTGGGTTCTCGACATGCGTCGTGAAGATGGTGCAGTTATCTGGGCCCGTGAAGTGGACTCGCAACCATGGGGTTACGCGTTACTCACAGGCTGTTCAAGTATTCGTCACGCACTTCGTTGTGGCGCAGCACTAGCCGACCTCCTTGGCGACCCACAACCAGAGTGGACATCTGCTGCTGACGTTTTAGATCGCCTCATCACCACGAATCTTGGGGCATTTGAACCTAAAGAGCGTTGGGCAATGGACTGGTACTACCCCGTCATGACTGGCGCAATGACCGGCGCGCAAGCAAAGGCTCGTCTCGCCGAAGGTTGGGACCGCTTTGTTCTCGACGATCGCGGTGTGCGCTGCGTCAACGATGAACAATGGGTAACCGCTGCTGAAACAAGTGAATGCGCAATTGCTCACTGTGCAGCTGGCGACCGCGATATCGCACGAGAACTATTGCTATGGACAATGCCTCATCGTCGTGAAGACGGTGCGTACTGGACCGGCATTGTGTACCCAGCAGAACCAGAGAAGACCATCGTTCGCTTCCCTGCCGATGAATACAGTGCGTACACCGCCGCAGCAATCATTCTTGCCGCAGATGCAATTAGCAGTGGCTCACCAGCATCCACGTTGTTTACGCAACCAATGGTGCGCAAAAACGCCCACCTCAAAGCTCGCGCACTGTAGCTCTGAAGCCTCTGCTAGACGCGACGCAAAACTCGCAACGAACCAGTAGCACTCACCTCTGTAAACAGTCCACTCGCTATTGCGGGAAGATAAATGTTTTCAAATGGCGGGCGACCACCATCGGCTGGATTTTCAAAAACATCATGAATGGCCAATGTGCCACCAACTGCAACGTGCGGGGTCCACAAGGTGTAATCCAAAGTTGCTGGCTCAACTCCGTGACCGCCATCGATAAACAAAAATGCCAACGGCGTTGTCCAGTGACGAGCAATGACTGGTGAATCACCCACCATGGTGACTACTACATCTGCCAACCCAGCATCCAAAATTGTTGAACGAAAAAATGGCAACGTATCCATGCGGCCGGTGCGTTCGTCAACAAGAGATTCGTCGTGCCATTCCCACCCTGGTTGGTTTTCTTCACTTCCAAAATGATGATCCACTGCAAACAGAGTTGTGTTTCCCGAGCGTGCAGCACCACCCAACCACACAGTGGAGCGGCCGCAATATGAACCAACCTCTACAAAAGGTGCACCAGGTACGGCACGAGATGCAAGCACTGCTGCTTCATACAATGCATCGCCTTCATCTTCTGGCATGAACCCACGTGCCGCCACGGCATGTGCGCGCAATTCGGATTCGAGTGTCACCATGCATCCCAATGAATAATGCTGTCTGCTGGCGGACGACCTGCAGGTTTGAAATCGGTACCCACGGTGTACGCAAGTGGCGACAAACACGCCTGCTGCACTGTGTCGAAAGGAATACCAAGAATGTCGGCAACTTGTTGCTCCATCATGAGATGAATAGTTGTCCACGCTGTGCCCAAGCCGCGTGCACGCGCTGCCAACATGAAACTCCACATTGCAGGCAACACATTTCCCATCATGGATGCAGCCATCATGGCTGGTGCTTGCTCAATGCGTGAGCCAACGGTGCACGCAATGACAAGCGCCGGTGAATCACCCATATGGTCTGCAAGAAAATCTGCTGAAGCTGCCGACCGAGCCTGCTGAGCATTTTCTACTTGCCCGCCTTTGTCGATAGAACCGATGTAGACGCCGTCGAGCGAACGATAAATCTCGTAGCACTGCCGATACACATCACCAATGGCCTTGCGTTTTTCCTCATCTCGCACGATGACAAATCGCATCGTCATGTTGTTTGACCCTGAGGGGGACTGCATTGCCACCTCAACACACTCTCGAATGAGTTGGTCATCAACGGGGCGTGAAAAATCGAGTCGTTTACGAACGGCTCGTGTACTTGTGAGCAATTGGTCAGCATCTAACGGCAGAAGTGGCATATTTCGACCCTACTATGGAGCCATGGCCTCCCCCCTCGACGACCTCGTAACGCTGCTCGACCTAGAAGTAATCGAAGTCAATATCTTTCGTGGATTCTCACCCGAAGAGAATCGAGTCCGTGTTTTTGGTGGACAAGTTGCCGGGCAATCACTTGTTGCTGCCGCTCGCACAGTTGATGAAGCTTCGCGCCAGGTCCATTCTCTCCACGCGTACTTCTTGCGCCCAGGCGACCCGACTGCACCCATCTTGTACGAAGTTGATCGCTTGCGCGATGGCCGTAGTTTCACCACGCGCCGCGTCGTTGCAATTCAGCACGGCGAAGTCATCTTCAACTTGCAAGCAAGTTTTCACGCCCACGAGCCCGGTCTTGATTGGCAGATTCCAACACCACTCAATTTGCCAGATCCAGATTCCCTGCCCGATTTCAAAACACGCATGGCGCCATTCAAGGATCAGATGGGTGAATGGTACGACCGACCACGTCCTATCGACCTTCGTTACATAGACGGCGCTCCATACGAACGAGCAGGTGTTGAAAGCACCGGACAAAAAGTGTGGCTACGTGCAGACGGGTCACTTCCCGATGACCCAGTACTCCATGCATGTATTGCGACCTACGCGAGCGACATGACACTTCTTGACACCACACTTCTTCCTCATGGTTTGGGTTGGACTGAAGGCGGAGTGCAAATGGCTTCTCTCGACCATGCCATGTGGTTCCATCGGCCCTTCCGCGCAGATGATTGGCATCTGTACGACCAACATGCAATCTCTACATCGAGCGGCCGTGGCCTAGCTGGTGGCTCCATCTATACAAAAGATGGACATCTAGCGGTGACAGTTGTGCAAGAAGGACTGATTCGCGTAAAGCCAGAAGAGTGAAACGAACAGCACTACTTCTGTGTGCGCTCTTTCTTGCAGGGTGTGGTTCGACTCCCACCACCACTGCGCCAACAACTACTACACAATCAGTGAACACAACAGTTGTGTATTCCACCGCTGTCATTGGCAATATTCAATCTCCGGTAGATCTTGTCGAACGAGTGCCATCAGATTCGTGGTTCTATGTGGTGTCACAAGCAGGCACGATTCAACAATGGTCTCGTGATGGAAGAACCAAAAGAACTGTTCTGGATGTCTCGGAGACCATATCTTTTGGCGGTGAACGCGGGCTCCTAGGGCTTGCATTTCGCAATGTAGACAATGAATGGCAAGCAATTCTGAACAGAACAAATCGTGATGGACACACGGAAATCACCATCACCACAGTGAATGATGATGGTTCGTTTGCTTCGACGACGTCACCAGGCAAAGTGGTCTTACGGATTGAACAGCCGTACCAAAATCACAATGGTGGAGCCGTACTAGTCGGCCCAGACAACATGGTGTATATCGGCATGGGAGACGGCGGCAGCGCAGATGACCCCGAACGACTCGCGCAAGATATGTCTTCGTTGCTGGGCAAGATTCTTCGTATCAATCCATCTGTGGCGGGCGGTTACAGCATCCCTGAAGGGAACCCGTTCACTTCTTCCCCGCATCCAGAAATATGGTCTCTTGGAGTTCGCAACCCGTGGCGTATGACATTCGATCCACACGGCACGTTGTGGGTGGCAGACGTCGGGCAAAACGAATGGGAAGAGGTGACAGCACTACCCGGCGATGGCAACTACCCAGGAGGACGTGGAGCAAATCTGGGCTGGAGCGCCTTCGAGGGAACACACGCTTTCAACAGCGATGTCACCATCACAAATCCAGTCATTCCCCTCTTTGAATACGACCATTCAAAAGGTCGCTGTTCTATTTCTGGCGCAGCCGTGGGTAATAACACCACAACCCCTGGCCGCGCTGGTTGGTTCTTTTACGGGGATTACTGCGCAGGCACTGTCTCGGCCATCCTCACAGATGGATCGACCACCATCGGACAAGAAGAAGTGGCATCAGACCTTGGAAACGTGATGGCAGTGCGCGCAACGCAAAAAACCATGTACGTCTTGAGTGCAAACGGGAAAGTGCGCGAAATTGTGGTGACGCGGTCGTAAAAACTAGCGACGCGGTCCCATGAACATGCCGCGAAGCGCTTGATAATTCTCAATACAGTGACCTGCACCGAGCACAACTGCTTCTAGTGGTTGCGGTGACATATTCACAGGAACTTCCGTCTCACGCTGAATACGTTCTGCAAGCCCGCGCAACATTCCACCGCCGCCAACGAGATACATACCACGTGTAAGAAAATCTTGGGAAAGTTCAGGTGGAGCTTTTGCGAGACATCGCTTCACCGACAGCACCATTGCGGCAACTGGTTCATCGATAGCGAAACGAACTTCCTCTGCAGTGAGGCGCACAGTTTTAGGTAGTCCCGTCACAAGATCGCGGCCGCGAATATCTGCGCTCCGGTCTTGCGGGCCAGGTTCTGCAGACCCGATTTGAATCTTTATTTCTTCAGCAGTTCGTTCACCAATTGCAACGCCATGCTCACGCCGCACATAGTTTTGAATTGCTGCGTCAATATCAAAACTGCCAACACGAATGGCTTCAAGTGCAACAACACCACCAAGACTGATGACAGCTGTTTCTGTAGTGCCGCCACCGATGTCGATAACCATGTTGCCTACTGGCTCATCGATAGGAAGATTGGCACCAATCGCTGCTGCCATTGGCTGTTCGATGAGTTGCGCATCAGACGCTCCCGCACGACGTGTTGCGTCCGTTACTGCACGTCGTTCTACTTCAGTAATTGCCGAAGGCACACAGATAACAACCTTCGGTCGTGTAAACCGAGAGACACCAACCCGCTGCAACAATAAGCGAATCATGCGTTCAGTGATATCAAAGTCTGTTATTGCACCACCACGAAGTGGACGAACCGCCACGATGTAACTGGGGGTACGACCGATCATGTCCCATGCGTCGTGACCAGTTGCGAGCACTTCACCAGACTGGCGATTCACTGCAATAACAGAAGGTTCATTAAGAACAATCCCTTTTCCCTTCATATACACAAGGGTGTTTGCGGTACCGAGGTCAATTGCGAGGTCGCGTGCCATTATCGGCTCCACCTATCTTCAGGGTTGTTGTGATGCACAGATGAACGCCGCGCTTCAGGAGACAAAGCATCAATGTGTCGACGAAACTTTGCAATGCCATCGTCGATACGCACTTTTCTGTTGTCGAGATACACCATCACCAAAAGTGCACTTCCGGAAACAAAAGCCATGAAGGTAAACAACCCTGTAAGAAATGACATAGAAATCATTGAGATGACTCTGACACTTTCTTTGTAGTAGCAACAACATCATGTGCGCCAGTTCCCCAATCGGAACCACCAGCCCAGTTTTCTTTCTTCCAGATCGGCGCACTTGTCTTTAGTGAATCAATCAGAAAGCGTGCGGCTTCAAAAGCAAGTCCACGGTGTGGAGACGAAACTGCAACGACAACGGAGGATTCTTCCAACTGCAACAATCCAGTTCGATGCAAGATTGCAATGCGCCCAATTCCATTGAATTGTTGACGCGCTTCGTGGGCAAGGCTTTGGAAGACAGGTACGACAGCATCGTCGTAGGCCTCGTATTCAAGGGACGTGACGTCGGAGCGTCCATCTGCATGGTCGCGCACTGTGCCCGAGAACAGCACCACTGCCCCACAATGTGCCGTCACAGCCCACTCGTAGATCTGGGAGATGGGCAACTCAGAGGCGGTCAATTCACACCAATCATCTCCAAGTTGCGGTACAGGCATACGTCTTATCGTACTCCTATGGCTATGGGTCAGGTCTGTGATGGCGACGACACTTTCGCTGTCGGCACGATTAGTGTTTCCCTCTTGTGAGCACCGACGATTTCAACACACATTCGTCTAGCCCTGACCCCCTCCATCCGGCCGAACGGTCAGCGGTGCATTCTTCCGAATTCATCATGAATCCGCCTCCAGTTGGCCGACGCCTCTCGGCCATCGCGGCATCCATCAGCGTGCTCGCATCACTTGTAGTACTTGCAATTGCAGTACCGAAGGGCATCAGCGAATACTCAGAGCCTGTCGATAACGACACATCTCCAATTGTTGGCGTCAAAAACTCAACAACCGCTCCCGTGTATACCGTGCAGAGCGGTTCAAAAACCTCAACAGCGATTTCACTTGGCGAAGGACTGTGGCTTGCAGCTCTCGAGACAATCTCTGAAAACGCAACCACGCAGATCACATTTCCCGATGGCTCCACCTCTTCAGTGACGATGTATGAAGCCATGGAGGACATCGGAGTCGCAATTCTTGAAAGTCCTGATTCATCAAACAGTGGCCCAGCACTTGCCACTAATGATTTCATCAACCCTCAGGACAGTACAGACCTTTCGAAATTCATGGCCGTCGATGCTTTTGACGACAACCAAACAGTCCTTGGGCCGAGCTACACCACGAAGCAACTTGAACATCATCATGACTTGCCCATTAGCAATCCAGAGTGCCTCAATGGCACCGCACTTCTCATGAATGGCACCACGATTAATGGCATCATTGTCCACCTGCAGCATCGGGCAATAGTGCTTGGAACCTCCTCAATTGCACGAATTATGAACCTCGTGACGTCGCACTGACAATGGTGCCGAAGAAATACTCCCTAGTCTGAATACATGTCTGACGACAACAACATTCCGAATCCGTTTGGTGGCTTACCTTTCTTCAACGACATGATGAAGGCAATGGCCGGTCAAGGTCCGTTGAACTGGGAATTGGCGCAACAATTCGCGCAAATCGGCGCTGCTGGTGACACTTCCGACCCAGAACCAGATGCAAGTACTCGTATCGCATACAACGCGCTTGCAGACATTGCCGATATGCATGTTCGTGAAATCACTGCGTTATCAACAGGTCCGCGGGACACTCACACTGAGATACTCACGACCACTCGTGGGAAATGGGCACAACGAACTTTGAGCGACTTTCGACCACTGTTTACTGACTTAGCGACGGCACTAAACAAGCGTGACACCCCCGGGGAATCACCCGATGATCCCATGATTGCAATGCTCAACAACCTCTCAACGATGATGGCTCCCGCAATGTTGGGCATGTCAGTGGGCTCGATGATTGGCGCGCTTGCCCAACACTCTCTCGGCCAATACGAGTTACCGCTGGCACGGCCACATACATCTGAGATTTTGATTGTGTCGTCTTCTGTTGACTCGTTTGCATCTGAATGGGATATTCCGCGAGACGACCTTCGCATGTGGGTGCTCATTCATGAACTTGTCTCACACGCAATTCTGGCTGCCCCAGGAATAGAAGAAGGTCTCACCGCATTAGTTCGCCGACATGTCTCAGCATTTTCTCCGGACCCAGAAGCCTTAATGTCGAGCCTTGGCGATCTTGATCCAAACGATGGCGATGCAATGGCAAACATTCAATCCATGTTCTCTGATCCAATGGTTCTCATGGGTGCAGTGCGATCTGCAGAACAAGCTGCAATGGCCCCAGTCCTTGACGCTCGTGTAGCTGCTATCTCTGGTTATATCGATTACGCGGTCGACGCCGTGTCGTCACGATTACTCGGCGCAACATCACCTATTGCTGAAGCAGTGCGCAGACGGCGTGCCGAATACGGTACGGATGCTCAACTGATTGAACGACTTTTGGGTCTCACTACAACACGTGCACAACAACAACGTGGGCGAACATTCATCAATGGAGTTGTGGAACGAGAAGGCGCGGGAGCATTGCCTCGCATGCTCTCATCGGCCGAATCAATGCCTACCCCGAACGAGGTTGATGCTCCCGGCCTCTGGCTCGCCCGCCTCGAGATCCAATAACAATCCCACCGGCGCGCCAAAACAAAACGGCACCGACAGAGCTAATCACCACGACACCGGCGAATCCGAGCCACCCTGATGGGCTGATGATGACTGGGATTAACCCACCACACACCCAAGCAATTTGATTCTGAGTTTCAAATCTTGCAAATACTTTTCCACGGTTTGCGTCAGGAGCATCTCTTTGCACCGTGGCTTCAAATGCGAGTCGACCTATTGCCGCAGCCGCATTTACAGCTGCGACCAACACGATTCCTCCCACCACGCGGTCGTACCACGTAGCAAAAAGAGCAACCAGTACAACAAAAACAAGAGATGCAAAGAGCATCATCTCTACTCGCATACGTCGGCGCAGATATGGTCCGGCGAAGTTGGCACCCAATGTTGCTAGACCAGAAAGGCCAATAGCTAAACCGAACCAAGCAGTCCCAGCGATTTCTTGTCGAAGCCAGAATGCCAAATGAAAGAACATGAAACCAACAGCAAACCGCAATGTGCGCATAGCAATGGAAGCGGCGACAATTGATGGGCTGTGCAACTCTCCCTCTTCACGAGGATCGCTTTGGCCAACTTGTATAGCCATCTTTGGTAATCGAAAGGCGTTTAAGGAGGCAGCCAAGAATGCAATCACTCCTAACCCCAGTGCCGCACGTGTGTCTATCAACTGCAATGCGGCAACTGGACCTGCCACCACAAAGCCTGTGATGCCAGATATTTGTCCTAATTTGCTGTTGGACTCTACAAACTTCGATTCATCGTTGACCGTGGTTGGAACAATTGCCGACTTTGCAATGGCGTAGGTCTTACCCAAAATCAATGCGGCAAAGGCCAACGGAAAAAGTGTGAGCGAATCAAGTGAACTTGCCATACCCACAAGCACGAACGCCCTCAAGACACCAACCAAGACAACCACCATTCGCTGACCGCCTTTCATGCGATCAACGAATGGGCCAACTAACGGGGCGACAACGGCGAACGGGGCCATGCTGACAGCAAGGAACAACAAAACTTTTGTTCGTGCCGCGTCCGGACTGATGGACAAAAACAACGAGTCTGCAAGAGCCACAGCCATTGCTGTATCTCCCGCAGTCATCAACGAATGCACACGAGATAGTCGTTGGAAAGGCGTGGTTGGTGGCAACCCTGTTCCGACTACATCTCGAGATCTGCGTGTTTTAGCCACGCGCAGATATTACGCCGTTCGTTGTTTGTCGTACTTGTATCCCAAACCACGAATGGTGATGATGCGCGTGGGATTAGCCGGATCATCTTCAATTTTCGAGCGAAGCCGTTTGATGTGAACATCAAGCGTCTTTGTGTCGCCCACGTAATCACTTCCCCACACACGGTCAATGAGGGTTTCACGGGGCAACACTCTGCCAGCATTCGCCAACAAGATATGAAGCAATTCAAATTCCTTGAGCGGCAGAGCTTGTGCATCTCCGCGAATGATGACTTCATGCTGATCTGGATCGAGTGCGACATCGCCAATCTCAATAGAAGATCCGGAAAGTTCCCCACCGCGCTCTGTGGGAACCCTACGCATCACTGCGCGCATACGTGCAGTGAGTTCACGTAAACGATAAGGCTTGGTGACGTAATCATCTGCGCCAACTTCAAGCCCAACAACGGTGTCAATCTCTGCACCCTTGGCCGTCACCATAATGATGGGCGTCAATGTCTTCTTTCGAAGTTGACGACATACATCGATGCCCGACATCTTTGGAAGCATCACGTCGAGCAGCACTAAGTCTGGTTGCACAATGTCGAACATTTCGAGGGCCTGCAAACCATCACGAGCGACCTCCACACGAAACCCTTCACGCTTCAGCCCCACTTGAAGAGCTTCAATAAATGACTCTTCATCCTCTACCACCAACACTGTTGGGATACCTGAAGTATTTCGTGCGTTCACCATCAGTACCTATCGTGCCTCATGAAGCGGCCCGAACACGAGGAATAGAGAGGATAAACACCGAACCTTCACCTTCACGAGACCGTACGTTCACCTCACCGCCATGATTGGTGGCCACATGGCGAACAATGGACAGTCCGAGGCCTGTTCCGCCAGTTCCTCGGCTGCGAGCCCTATCCACGCGATAGAAGCGTTCAAAGATGCGATCGAGGCTTTCCGCTGGAATTCCAATGCCGTGATCTTCCACTTCTACATCGAGCATGGAGTGACCTCCATCGCGCAGGCGAACTTCGATTGTCGAATCAGTATCGCTGTACTTAATCGCATTCTCTACAAGGTTGCCGATGGCTGAAGTTAACTGAAAGAAGTCGCCCGTTACCAAAGTTGAATTCGTCGGTTGTTCCACAACGATTTCTACTTTCTTCTTTGCCGCAAGAGACGACACGCGCTCTAGAACTTCTGTAATGACGGCATTCATATCCACGCTGGTATACAACGCTTCCCCACCCAATTCAATGCGCGACAATTCCAATAAGTCATCAATCGTGCGAGACATGCGTTGTGTCTCTAACACCATTCGCCCAGTAAGTCGCAAGATGAGTTCGTCCTCTGTCTCGCCTTCCAAAGTTTCTGCCAACACCGAAATTGCCCCAACGGGAGTCTTTAACTCGTGACTCACATTTGCCACGAAGTCTGTACGCACCTGGTCGATGCGCCATCTTTCCGTAATGTCTTCCACCAACGCCAATGCACCACCGTCATTCAGGGGCACAGCATGTACTTCAAGAACGCGAATAGGCGGACCGGCAAGTTGAATCTCTTCACGACGCTCTTTACCGACTAAGGCGCGATCAATCAAACGTTCAGTAGCGGCTTCAACGAGAACATCAACGTGTCGAGTCCCAGTCACTGTTGACATAGCGTTGTTACGAAAACGAACTTGCCCGTCTTTGCCAACGACAACAATTCCCATCGGCAGAGCATCGACTAGCGCTTCAAGCGACTCATTGCTGTTTACAACATCTTCCTTTGGCGAGGAATCTTCAACAACTTCAGGAGCGCTTGGTCGTGTAGTGCGACGAAGGACTACAACTGTTGCAACTGCACCAAGCAGTACACCAACAATTAGCTGCCACATACGTCTGAACTACGGCCTTTTTCTGACGTTACTTTGGCTGAATGAACGGAATTCCGTCCGTGTCGTCTTCTTGTGAGCGCTCACGGAACCGAGCAGCACCTTTGTGTTCAGGCAACCAGCCAGTCACCAAGTAACGAACTCGTTCCCCGATATTCACTGCATGGTCGCCGATGCGTTCGTAGAAACGAGCCACAACTGCTAACTGAATTGCCACTTGTAGATCAATGGAGTTCTCTGAGTGACTTTCAAGGATTGCCTGCACAAATTCACGTTGCAAACTGTCGAGATACGAGTCCATATCATCAATAGCCGCAGCTTTCGCAGCATCGTTCTCTTGAAATGACTCAAGTGCTGCTTCCCACAGTTGTTCTGCTTGTTCACCCATGCGTGCAATCAATCCACGAAGGCGAGGGTCTAACTCATGACCATAAATACGTCGCGCTGCTTTACAAATGTTGACCGCAAGGTCAGCAGAACGTTCAACTTCAGCAATCATCTTCACAACTGAGACAACTTGTCGAAGGTCTCCGGCAACAGGTGCTTGCAGCGCCAAAATCTGATAGCAACGCTCTTCAAGATCTATCGATAGAGCATCGATCTCATCATCAAACTGAATGAGAGCGTTTGCGCCATCTAGGTCACCGTTCAGAATCACAGAAGTAGCACGGGGAATTGCCTCGATAACCGACGCAGCCAACCGAACAAGTCCTGTACGAACATCGTCTAGCTGCTGATGAAATCCCTTACGCAGTTCGTCCATGTTGTTTCTCTCCTCTAGTCGTCACAATTGAATTACTCGATTGTTTCCGTATGAATCGCTTATATTCTCGCACAAAAATGCTGAATTAGTCTCTGCCAACGACAGTGATCTCTGGGCTCGATGGACGCGGAACGCCCAATTTTGATTGATTCTCAGAGTCGCGACGATGAATGCGATACTGCGCATCGTTCTCAGGAATGAATTCGCTTGGCCCAACTCGCCGCCAGTCCCCTTCACGATTCATCTCGAACGCAACGATTTCATCTGACAGCAGAGTTTCGAAAACTTCATCAATCCACGCTTGATGCTTTGGGTGCTCCACAGGAATCAGAACTTCAACTCTCTTGTCGAGGTTTCGAGGCATCATGTCTGCTGAGCCGATGTAATAGGAAGGTGCGCCCTGTCGGCCGCCATGGGCGAAGCGATACATGCGTGAATGCTCCAGATAACGACCGAGAACAGACCTGATCCGAACTGTTTCTTCGTGGCCACCTGCAGGCCGCATGCAACAGATTCCACGCACAATCAGGTCGATTCGGACCCCAGCCTCACTGGCCTTATAGAGCAACTCAATAATCTCCGAATCCGCAAGTCCATTCATCTTCATCACGATGTGGCCATCTGATCCGTATTGAATTTCATTTTCAATCAGACTCATAATCTTTGAACGTAGGTAACGCGGCGCAACAATTAGACGGGAATAATCTCGATCTCTGCTAAATCCAGTGAGGGAGTTGAACAAGTGAGAGACATCGTTGCCGATTTCTTCGTTACACGAAAACAAACCAATGTCTTCATAGGTTCGGGCAGTTTTTGAGTTGTAGTTTCCGGTTCCCACATGCACATAGCGACGCAGGCCTGAATCTTCTTGACGAACAACTAGCACGCATTTGCAATGTGTCTTCAAACCAACAACGCCATACACCACGTGAACACCAGCACGTTCCAGTTCCTTGGCCCAAGTCACGTTCACTGCTTCATCAAAACGAGCCGTTAGTTCAATAAGAGCAACAACTTGTTTCCCTTTTTCTGCCGCCTTAATGAGACTGCGTGCAATTGGCGAATCACCAGACGTGCGATACAAAGTGATTTTGATTCCTTGCACACGAGGGTCTTCTGCTGCTTGCTCTAAAAACTCTTCTGTCGACGATGAGAATGACTCATACGGGTGATGTACCAGCAAGTCTCTGTCTCGCAGCACGCTGAACATTGATTGATCATTGCCATCGGCAGCAGCAAGACGACCAGCTGTCACCGACGACCAATGCTTATCCTTCAAGCCTGGTTCATCAATTGCGTGTATTTCCCAGAGAGAATTGAGCGCAAGTGGAGCATCATGAAAAGAGACATCCCCATATTCAAGTTCCAATTCCTCGAGCAACATCTCCAAAACTTCAGCATCGATGCCCCGTTCGACCTCCAAGCGCACGGCACGACCAAAGCGGCGGCGGCGTAATTCCATTTCCACAGCAGCTAACAAGTCATCTGCATCTTCATCTTCCAAGGTGAGGTCAGCATTTCGCGTAACACGGAATGCACTCACATGGACAATGTCCATACCCAAGAAAAGATCTGCGATATTTGCAGACATCACGTCTTCAATTGGGACAAAACGATTTTCCGAGACCTGATGGAATCGCTTCAGGAACGTTGGAACCTTTACGCGCGCAAAACGTTGTTCACCACTAGACGGGTCACGAACCAAAACTCCCAGACTTAACGCGAGGTTAGAGATATATGGGAATGGATGTGCAGGATCAACCGCTAACGGCGTGAGCACCGGAAACAATTGCCGATCAAAAAACTGAGACAATTGCGACTGTTCATCAGTAGTGAGGTCGTGCCATCGACACACGGTGATGCCTTGCTCGGCCATGAGTGGCAATAAATCCTCGAGCAAAATTCTTTCTTGCTCTTTCACAAGACTTTCTACACGCTGTCCCACTGCAGTGAGTTGGCGCGTTGGCGATAAACCATCTGCCGCGCTTGAAGGAACACCGGCTGCAACTTGACCTTTCAGTGCCGCTACACGAACTTGAAAAAACTCATCGAGATTGCCGCTAAAAATGGCGCAAAACTTCACTCGCTCAAGAAGTGGCACGGATGTTTCACGAGCTAGAGACAGAACTCGCTCGTTGAAATCGAGCCAACTTAACTCTCGGTTACCAAACCAGCGACTCATACAAAATTAGGGTAATGACATACGAAGGCACCACCTACGAATTGCAAACGGGAGTTTCCCATTTGTTCACCAGCAAGACGCATGAGCGTCACCGGCAGTGATTTAGAACTCGTAGTTCGGGTCACCCATGTCCCATTCAAGGGAAATCAATTCACGTTCTGCGTCACGCACGATGCGTGCCATGTTGCGGCGAAACTGTGGGTCGTCGCGAGGAAGCAAGACCAAACGGGCAAGGACGCGAGAGCGAAATTCATCGATGGCGTTCTGATCGCCCCACTCGCCATAGACCTCCCAATGAGGTGACACTGCACCAAGAAACACAATGCGGGCATGAGCTTTTGGCGGCTGCTGAATCTGTGTATCTGACATGTGGGCCTCCGGGGGGACACTGGCGCGTTGAGAAAACGGCCTGGCTACTAACGAACTTTCACAAGCCTATCGGGGGGTGACCAATGACAACAGAATGACTCTTTTTTTGCTTTTTTCCTTGATTCGCAAGGCTCTCTCCTGTGGATAAGCAGGATTTTTGCCAAAGCTTTACTTTTCTGACTACATGAGCAGAAATCTCCGTGGTTGAATGTTCTTGCGGGAACTTCCCGTCATGACTCGGCGTCATACAGATACCGAACCGATAGTGACCTCATCCCGAGGTTGCAGTGAGGAGAGCCATGAAACTCAAACTTCAAGTAACGACAGAGACAGTCAAGCCGCAGCCGTTTGACGACTCTCCGACTGCCTGGATGGGAACCGGCAACTGCCGCAAGTACCCACCGACAACGTTCTTCCCATCAGACGGAGTGGGTGTTGATAGAGCTCGCGCAATCTGCAAAGGATGCCCGGTGTTGGACACTTGTCTTGAGTACGCACTCACAGAGCGCATCGAACACGGTGTGTGGGGTGGCACGAGTGAGCGCGAGCGTCGCCGCATTTTGAAGCGCCGTCGCGGCGTCACGGCCTAGTTAATTTTGAATTGGCTCACGAGCCAACAACAAATGACTACTTTGCTTCGCCTTCGGGCTTCTGATCGCTCTTGCCTTCGTCCATAGCTTTCTTCAGTTCACGTTGTGCGCTGCCAAGATTCTTAGCGAGCTTTGGCAACTGAGAGCCTCCGAAGAGGACCAGCACCACAATGGCGATCATGACAAGTTCAGGTGTTCCCATGAGGCTCACGCTACCACTGAGGTAGCAACGAGGGCATCTGAGTTGGTAGGAACTTGTCGTGCTTGAATGCGTCATCAATATCAGCGAGGGCCGAGACCCTGGAATTATCGCTGCGTTGTCAGACGGGCTTGGTGACATTCTGCTTGATGTTCATTCAGACCCGGACCACAACAGAAGTGTGTTCACACTCATTGGTGAAGAAGCCCCACGAATATTGACGAGCACAGCTGTGCAATTGCTCGATATGACACAACACGACGGGGTACATCCACGACTTGGCGTTGTCGATGTTGTTCCATTTGTTCCACTTGAAGGTTCGACAATTGATGATGCTCTTCGTGCTCGGCACGACTTTGCAACCTGGGCAACAACATCGTTGCAAGTTCCCATTTTCTTCTACGGCCCAGAACGCACACTTCCGTATGTGCGCGCGCATGCATGGAAAGATTTGCAGCCAGACATTGGTCCGCTAATGCCACACCACACGGCAGGTGCAATGTGTGTTGGTGTACGACCACCTTTGGTTGCATACAACTTGTGGCTTGAAAATGTTGATCTTGTTCAAACAAAAAACATTGCATCTGCTGTGCGTTCTGCAGATATTCGCACATTGGGACTTCAGGTTGGTGCCTATACCCAGGTGAGCATCAACCTCATTAACCCAATGAATGCAGGGCCATTAGATGCTTACGATGCTGTGGCACAACATTCCCCAATTCATCATGCTGAACTAGTTGGTTTATTGCCAGCAGCAGTACTTGCGAATATTCCACGAGATCGGTGGGAGGCACTCGATGTGTCGAAGGAACAAACGATTGAGTGGCGTCTTCGGAATTAACCGTTGACGATACGGCGACCGTCTTGTGCGCGTTGACGACGCAAACGGCGGCGCTCACGTTCAGACAATCCGCCCCAGATACCAAACTTCTCACCGTTTGCTAATGCGTATTCAAGACATTCGCCACGAACTACGCAGCCTTTGCATACTTCTTTGGCTTCGCGAGTGCTCGCGCCGCGCTCAGGAAAGAAAAGGTCGGGGTCGACGCCAAGGCAGTTGGCCTGGTCTTGCCAGCCGCGTTCCTGGCTTAATGATTCAGAATCTCCGTGCATGCTTGTTGCCTCCCAGCAAGAGGTTCAAGCGACTCCCGGGGGACATCGACTTTCGCCTCTGTAATTACAGCGATGTCATTGTTACAAAGAATCACAGAAAAAGCAAATGCTGTAAGGATTTAGGCAACTCAACAGTCAGCGTCTGCCAAATTGGAAGGCATTCGCCTCCGCGACCCGATTTACCGAGCGCGACTCATTTTGCGCCGATTTTCCAAAAAATCGACCAAAACGTAGTCCCCTAGGGTCTCTGGAGTCGTGAAAAACGCACGTCCATGGTTCACCTGCGCCATTTGCTCAACAAATTTGCGCAATGAACCACTTGCATCAAGCACAAATGAATTGATGGTGATGTTGTCCTTCGTGCAACGCATCACTTCTCGCATGGTTGCTTCAGCTGTCAGTTGCTGCGCTTCATATCCATCGAAATACGTGAACCACGGATACCCATCTGGCGTGATGTGCGAAGTGGGCTCGCCGTCGGTGATCATGATGATCTGCTTTGTTCCCGTTTGCTGCGCAAGAAGTTTGCGAGCGATGGCAAATCCGTGCTGCATGTTCGTGCCGTATTCCTGATCCCAACTGATGCCCGGCAGATCTTCATGCGTAATGGGGTACGCAATACTGCTGAACCCAAGAATGCTGATGTAGTCACGTGGGAACTGCGAAGTAATCAATGAATGCAATGCCATTGCTACTTTTTTGGCGGGCAAGAATCGACCTGCCTGCACCATGCTGTATGACAAGTCGAGCATCAGCACTGTGGAAGATCGCGTGGTGTGTTCCGTGCGTTCAATCTCAAAATCTTCTGGCAAGAGGCGCACCGGTGTGCCTGTGCCATTTCGAGAAATCGCATTACGGATTGTTCTCTGCAAATCAAGTCGGAACGGGTCGCCAAATTCATACGGCTTCGAGTCGTAGGTGCGCTCGTGGCCACTGCCGTCGCGAGCAATTCTGTGCTGACCAAATTTGTCTTTCGATAACTTGCTGAATAGCTCGCGCAAGGCGCTGTTACCAATCGCTCGTAGGCCACGTGGTGAGAGTTCTAATTTTCCATCTTTGCGATGGACAAGGCCGGCGTCTTCCAACTGCTTGACAATTTTGGCTAATTGCTCCATGGAGCGGGCAGCATCTTCACCC
>Ga0209033_1000148_pt1 | contig 37460 bp, 34 predicted proteins | sample LauGreFa1BDMLBDN_2_FD_188218 | JGI IMG/M metagenome (GOLD analysis project Ga0209033, IMG submission 188218) | Freshwater lake microbial communities from Lake Michigan, USA - Fa13.BD.MLB.DN (SPAdes) (version 2) | ecosystem: Environmental > Aquatic > Freshwater > Lake | place: Lake Michigan, USA...
GCCGATGGAGAGCCAGCCAGGTCTTGGCTGAACTCTTGGTCGCGAAACACGGTCAAGCCCTCTTTGAGCGAAAGCTGAAACCAATCGCGGCAGGTGATGCGGTTGCCCGTCCAGTTGTGAAAGTATTCGTGACCGACGACGCTTTCGATGTTGGCGTAGTCGACATCGGTGGCTGTGGCCGGGCTGGCCAGCACGTATTTGGTGTTGAAGATGTTCAGGCCTTTGTTTTCCATGGCCCCCATGTTGAAGTCGGACGTGGCCACGATCATGAAGCGGTCTAAGTCCAAGCTCAAACCGAAGCGGGCTTCATCCCAGGCAATGCTGGACATCAAGGATTGCATGGCATGGTCGGTTTTGTCCAAATCACCCGATCGCACATAAACCTGCAGCACATGCTCTCGGCCTGAGCGGGCCGTGATGCGCTGCTCTCGGCAGACCAATTTGCCCGCCACCAGGGCAAACAAATAGCTGGGTTTTTTGTGCGGGTCCACCCATTTGGCCAAGTGGCGGCCTTCGGGCAGGTCGGTTTGTTCGACCAAATTGCCGTTGGACAACAGCACGGGGTAAGCGGCTTTGTCGGCACGCAAGCTGACTTGGTACAGCGACATCACATCGGGGCGGTCCAGGAAATACGTGATGCGCCTGAAACCTTGTGCTTCACACTGGGTGAAAAAGGCATCTTGGCTCATGTACAAGCCCGAGAGCTGGGTGTTTTTTTGCGGTGAGCAGGTGGTGAAAATTTCCAATTCAAAGCTGTCATGGCCTTCGGGCAGGTTTTCCAACACCAATTGCCCTTGGTCCATTTTGAAGCTGGTGCCTTGGCCGTTGACCATGACGCGGGCCAGGTTCAATTCTTCGCCATCCAAGCGCAGTGGTTGTGCCACAACGTCGGGGTTTCGACGCACCTGCATTTTGTTGAGCACACGGGTCTTCAGGGGGTCGAGGTCAATGGTGAGGTCGACGGCGTCAATCCAATATGCCGGGGGCATGTGGTCTTCGCGGCAAATCAACGTGGCGGCGCCTTCTAACATGTCAGATTCCTGTGAAAAGTGAACGGCAAGGGGTGTTCAAACGCCTTGCTTGAGCGAGGCTTCGATGAAGGTGTCCAAGTCTCCATCCAGCACTTTTTGGGTGTTGCTGATCTCGACGTTGGTGCGCAAATCTTTGATGCGGCTTTGGTCCAGCACATAGCTGCGAATTTGGTGACCCCAGCCCACATCGGTTTTGGTGTCTTCGAGCTTTTGCTGGGCTTCCATGCGGATGCGCATCTCGTGGTCATACAGGCGTGAGCGCAAACGCTTCCAAGCCACATCCCGGTTGCTGTGCTGGCTGCGGCCGTCTTGACACTGGACCACGATGCCGGTGGGTATGTGGGTCAAGCGCACCGCAGAGTCGGTTTTGTTGATGTGCTGGCCACCCGCGCCACTGGCGCGAAAGGTATCGGTGCGCACATCGGCGGGGTTGATGTCGATCTCGATGGAATCGTCCACCTCGGGATAGACAAAGATGCTGGCAAAACTGGTGTGTCGCCCACCGGACGAGTCAAACGGCGATTTGCGCACCAAACGGTGCACGCCGGTTTCGGTGCGCAACAAACCAAAAGCGTATTCGCCCTCGATCTTCAAGGTGGCGCCTTTGATGCCGGCCACGTCCCCAGGGGACTCGTCTTCCAAAGTGGCCTTGAAGCCTTTGCGCTCGGCATATTTGAGGTACTGGCGCAACAACATGCTGGCCCAGTCACAGGCCTCAGTGCCGCCAGCACCCGCTTGGATGTCCAAAAAAGCATTGTTGGGATCGGCCGGGTTATTGAACATGCGCCGAAATTCGAGCTTTTCGATGTCGGCGGCCAGGCCGTTGGCCTCGTTGTCGATGGTGATCAGACCCGCTTCATCGTTCTCTTCTTTGCTCATGTCAAACAACTCCAGGTTGTCCGACAGTTCTTGGGTCAAGCGGCCCAGAACCAGCACGATGTCTTCCAGCGATTTTTTTTCGCGGCCCAGCTCCTGGGCTTTCTTGGGTTCGTTCCAAACGCTGGGGTCTTCCAGCGAAGCGTTGACGGTTCTCAGGCGTTCAAATTTGGCATCGTAGTCAAAGATACCTCCGCAACTCGACGGTGCGAGCGCTGAGGTCTTGCAACTGATTGCCAATTTGGTTGATGCGTTCTGCTTCCATGTGCGTGTGTCCGTCTGAGGTTTGAATGCGGCGATTTTCGCACGCGGGTGGGGCTTGATCTGTTTGGCGAGGGTTTGCACCCCACACAGCATTGGTTCAGGGTTGATTCATTGCCGACGATTTGGGCATATCCGCGAAGATGCCCAGGGCTTGCATGCCCGCCACAACTTGGCCGACCACCATCACGGTGGGGCTGGCAAAACCCTGGAGGCTCACGCATTGGGCCAAATCACCCAAGGTGGTGAGCGCTTGGCGCTGTTGCGGCAAGCTGATGTCTTGCAGCAAAGCCACGGGGGTTTGGGCGGGCAAGCCCATGAGCAATTGCGATTGGATGTGCGTGACTTGTGCCAGACCCATGTAAATGACCAAGGTCAATTGGGCTTGGTGTGCCGTGTGGGCCAGCTCGGCCCAAGGTGTGCCCAGGCCTTCCTTCTGGCGGTGACCCGTGATGAAAATCACCCCTTGGGCATGGTCACGGTGGGTGAGGGCGGTTTGGATGGACGCCATGCCCGCCAAGGCCGATGTGACGCCGTTGATGATTTCGACCTCAATGCCCGCAGCGCGCAGGTGATCGACCTCTTCGCCACCACGGCCAAAAATCAGCGGATCGCCCCCTTTGAGGCGCACCACGCGTTCACCATCCAGAGCGGCTTGAATCATGAGTTTGTGGATGAAGGCTTGCGGGGTGGAGCGACAACCGCCGCGCTTGCCGACCCATATCACCCTGGCGGCTGGGTGGGCCAATGCGACGATGGCGTCGCTGACCAAATCGTCCACCAAGATGACGCTGGCCGATTGCAAGGCTTTGAGGGCCTTCAGGGTCAGCAAATCCGGGTCGCCGGGACCGGCGCCGACCAGGGTGACTTGGGGATGGGTGACGCGGTTGGTCATGGCAGTGAAGGCGCTGTGGAAGTCGCGGCCATGTGTTGGGCCAATCGGCACAGCACCGAAACCTGCTGGGCCAGCGGTGCAGGGACGGGGATTTGACCGTCCAGTGCGCTTTGGATGAACGCGGCCGTGGCCAGGGCGCTGTTGTCCATCGGCAAAGCTGGCAGGTCGGTCAAGCTGCCGGCTTGTTGCTCGCACATGGGCGTGGCCTGTCCAGCGATAAATCCCGTCATGGCCGGGGTGCGCCGCGAATCGGCCACGGGCTCGCCTTCAGTGCCGCGCAACAGCAAGGCATTGGCCTGAATCAGGCTCAAGGTGTGGGTCATGGACTGCGCATATTCGGGGTGGGTGTGGCTGCACACCAAAAGTGCACGGCCTTGCACGGGGTTGAGCATTTTCACCAGGCTGTGGGCTGGGTTGCGCAAACCCACCACACGCCGCACATCCAACAACTTTTGCAAAGCCGGTGAGAGCACTTGGGTGGGGGCAAAAAAAACGCGTCCGGGTTCCAGTCGGGTGGGGCGATCCAAAGCGCCGGTCCCCATGGCCGCAAATACCTGCTCACTGGTGACCCGTGTGTCTTCGGTGGTGCTGCCGTGAACCAACACCGCAAAGCCCTCACGCGCCATCAGCCCCGCCAACAAGGGTGTGAGCAGGGGCAGCTTGCGCGAACCGTTGTAGCTGGGGATGACCACCGAGGGTTGGTTGGCGGGGCTTTCAAAATGGTGCAGCCTTTGTTGTGTGGCATCTAAAAACCCCGCCATCTCTTCTGGGGTTTCACCTTTGATGCGCATGGCCAAGCAAAACGCGCCGATTTCCAGGTCGCTGACTTGGCCATCGAGCAATTGCCCCATCAAGTCGGCGGCTTGGGCGCGGGTCAGCGCGCGTGCGCCATCTTTTCCCCGGCCAATTTCTTTGATGTATGCGCTGATGCCCATGCACCGATTGTCTCGCATGCCAGGGCTACACTGCGGCCATGATTGTTTTGGGCATTGAATCTTCTTGCGATGAAACCGGTGTGGCCTTGGTCAAAACGGCTGAGGGTTCCCCAGGTCCAGCCCCAACTTGGCCTGTTTTGCTGGCCCAAGCCCTTCACTCTCAAATTGAAATGCACCAAGCCTATGGCGGGGTGGTGCCCGAGTTGGCCAGCCGAGACCACATTCGCCGGGTCATCCCTTTGACCCAGTCCGTTTTGGACCAAGCGGGTGTTCAAGCCGCTGAGATTGACGTGGTGGCGTTCACGCGCGGCCCCGGATTGGCGGGTGCTTTGTTGGTCGGTGCTGGGGTGGCCGCTGGCTTGGCCGCAGCTTGGCACAAGCCCTTGCTGGGCGTGCACCACTTAGAGGGGCATTTGTTGTCGCCTTTTTTGAGCCAAGACCCACCCACCTTTCCTTTCGTGGCCTTGCTGGTGTCTGGTGGGCACACCCAGCTCATGCAAGTCAACGCGGTGGGGAACTACGCTTTGTTGGGCGAGACCATTGACGATGCCGCGGGTGAGGCCTTTGACAAATCGGCCAAATTATTGGGCCTGCCTTACCCCGGGGGGCCTGGTTTATCGCGCTTGGCCGAGCAGGGCAACCCCAAAGCATTTGCTTTGCCCCGGCCACTGTTGAACAGTGGCAATTTGGATTTTTCGTTTGCCGGCCTTAAAACGGCTGTGTTGACCCAGGTCCAGCGATTGGGCACCGACTTGCCAGCGCGGGTGGCCGATGTGGCTGCCAGCACCCAGGCCGCCATTGTTGAGGTATTGGTCAAAAAATCCATGCGCGCATTGGCGCTAACGGGGCTCAAACGCTTGGTGGTCGCTGGCGGCGTGGGCGCCAACAGCGCCTTGCGCAGCCAACTCAATGCCCAATGCCTAGCCTTGGGCGTGCAGGTTCACTACCCCGAGTTGCATTTGTGCACCGATAACGGCGCCATGATTGCCATGGCCGCTGCCATGCGCATCCAGGCCGTGCCTGGCTTGCGCATGGACCGCGATGGGGCCTTCGACGTGCGCCCTCGATGGCCTTTGCAGGAACTGTCAAACCATCACTGAACCGGCAAAGCTTGGGCTTTGCTTTGCGGCAGTTTTTTCACCAGCACCAAATTCAAAATGCCGTTTTCCAGTTTGGCGCTGCTGGTGGCGACATCTACGGGCATGGGCAATTCAAACTGTGCTTTGTAGACCCGATTGGCTTCGGCCGTGGTGTTGATTTGCACCATTTGCTCCTCGATTTGAACCAACAAATGATCCTTGGACACACCGGGCATATCCATGCTCAAGCGGTATTGGTGTTCGTCTTGTTCAAATTGCGTGGGCGGGGCGTGCTGGGGGCGTGCCACCTCCTGCAAAAAGCGCTCGAGGCCCAGTCGGGCATTGGTGCGGTAAGTGGCAGGGGCGATGGGGGTAAAGAACATGGTTTTCTCCTTGTGGGGGGTACACTGCGCGGCTGTTTCTGCAGTCATCATCAGTTGCGACCAAGGTGTCGACATTCAAGGGCATTCGGGCATGTATCTTTTTTCAACATGGGTCTTGAAATGGGCGCGCTGGGTGCTATTTGCAGGCCTGTTTTTCAATGCTGCTTTGTGGGTTCATGCCCAGCCGGTCGCGCCTGCACCGATCAAGGTGGCGATGATCGAGTCGTTCAGTGGGCCCTTTGCCAACACTGGCGAAGCCGTGTGGCGAAACCTATCTTGGGCCGTCGAGCGTGTTGCCCAGCGCGGCGGTGTCAAGCTGGCCGGTGGTCAACGACCTCTGCTCTTGGAGCGCTTTGACAGCAAAGGGCAAGTGGAGGAGGCGCTGGCAGCGATGCGCTCTGCCATCGATGGCGGTGCTCGGGTGATATTGCAAGGCAATAGTTCGGCAATTGCCGCTGCATTGATGGAGGCGACGCAAAAGCACAATGATCGTGACCCTTCTCGCCAGGTGCTTTTCCTGAACTATTCGGCGGTCGATCCTGCTTTGACCCAGGAGCGCTGCAATTTTTGGCACTTCAGGTTTGATGCCCATGCAGACATGCGGATGAAGGCCTTGATGGAGGTCATGCAAGCAGACCCATTGATTGAGCGCGTTTATTTGATCGCCCAAGACTACAGCTTTGGTCAGGCATTTGTGCGTGAAGCCAAGCGACAGATGGCGCTGATGCCGCAAGCACCCAAAGTGGTGGGCGAAGAACTGCACCCCATGGGTCGGGTCAAAGACTTCATGCCGTATGTGCAAAAAATCAAGGCCAGTGGTGCTCAGGCGGTCATCACTGGAAATTGGGGCCAGGACCTGAGCTTGTTGGTCAAGGCCGCTCGAGACGCCGGATACAACGGCTATTTCTTCACCTTTTATGGCAATGCCTTGGGCGCACCGCAGGCCATGGGTGAGGCCGGTGTGGGTAAGGTGTTTGCGGTGGCCGAATGGATGCCCAATGTGTCGGGGTCCGAATCGGCGGCTTTTTATGCGGCTTTCAAGCAGCGTTTTCCTCAGCCGCAAGACGATTACGTGCACATGCGCATGCAAGTGATGATGGAGATGTGGGTTCGCGCCGTCGAAACTGCGGGCAGCACCGAAGCGCTGGCTGTGGCCTTGCAGTTGGAGCGCTCGCAACTGGACATCTTTGGGCATCCAGCGCAAATGCGTGAGACTGATCATCAATTGCAGCAAAATTTGGTGGTGGGGTTGATGGACAAGCTGGGTCAGCGTGGTGTTAAGCACGACAGTGAAGGGTCTGGCTATGGTTTTCGCGTGATCAAAACATTGACTGCCCGACAGGCCGAGTTGCCCAGCCGTTGTCGAATGACCCGACCGCCTTTGACCCCCAGCACCGAACTGCGTCGCTGAACCAGGAGACAGACCTTGCGCACCGCCATCATGGACTTAGAGGCCTCGAAAATCCGCGAAGTGGCCAATGCGGGCTTGGGCCGCGACGACGTATTGGCCTTTTGGTTTGGCGAAGGCGATGAGGTCACGCCTGACTTTGTGCGCCAAGCGGCCATTGACTCTTTGCAACAAGGTGAAACCTACTACGCACACAACTTGGGTTTGCCAGCTTTGCGCCAGGCCATTTCTATCCATATGAGCGAAAACCACCCTGGGCCGCATGGGCAGGGGGTTTCATTGGATCGTGTGGCTGTGACTGCGGGCGGTGTGAATGCCTTGATGTTGGCGGTGCAGGCCTTGGTCAACCCCGGCGACGAGGTGCTGGCCATCACGCCGGTGTGGCCCAATTTGGTGGCCCAGCCCCGCATCATGGGTGCCCATTTGCGCACCTTGTCGTTGCAGGTGGTCAATGGTGGCTGGCAGCTGGACTTGGGTGCATTGATCGCTGCCATTGGGCCCCAAACAAAGCTGTTGATTTTGAACGCGCCCAATAACCCAACCGGTTGGACCTTGACCCGAGAAGAGCAACAGGCCATTTTGCAGCGCTGCCGTGAGACAGGCACATGGATCTTGGCCGATGAAGTGTATGAAGCACTTTATTACGCACCCACTGAAAATGCTTGCGCCCCCAGTTTTTTGGATGTCGCCGACCCGCAAGACCGTTTGGTCGTGGTGCATAGCTTTTCCAAAAGTTTTTTGATGACCGGTTGGCGCTTGGGTTGGCTGGTCATGCCGCCCGACATGACCGACGCCATGGGCAAGCTCATTGAGTTCAACACCTCCTGTTGCAGCGTGTTCACCCAACGTGCTGGCTTGGCTGCCTTGCAGCGCCGCCAAGAAATCACCCCCCGGGTGGTGGCCCACCTGAAAACCTGCCGGGACACCTTGGTGGGCGGTTTGCAGACCTTGCCTGGCTTGGAGCTCAGCCTTCCGCTGGGAGGGATGTACGCCTTTTTCCGCCTGCCCGGGCATGATGATGGCCTGGCCACGGCCAAACGATTGGTCACGGAGGCGGGTTTGGGCTTGGCCCCAGGTGAGGCCTTTGGGCCAGAAGCCGCGGGTTGGCTGCGCTGGTGTTTCGCTTCCCAAGACCCGCAACGATTGCGCTTGGGGGTGGAACGCTTGCGGGGTTGGATCAGGCTATAATCGTCGGGTTCGGGATTTTTCGAACGCACGCTAGGCGCAGTTCCAGTGCCCAGCGCAAGTCAAACTTTAAGGAAACACCATGACCACGCTTAACAAGGCAGAGGTAGTCAAAGCCAATGCCCGCAGCGCCAACGATACTGGCAGTCCCGAAGTGCAGGTAGCCATTTTGACCGCCCGCATCAACGAACTCACCCCCCATTTCAAAACCCATGCCAAAGATCACCACGGCCGCCGTGGTTTGTTGCGCATGGTCAGCCGTCGTCGCAAACTGCTGGATTACCTCAAGTCCAAAGATGCCGATCGCTACACCGCGTTGATCGCCAAACTCGGTCTGCGCAAGTAATTTTGTTCAACGCATGAATGCTCGGCCACTGATGTTATTTCGGTAACTCGGTGGCCTTGCCACATGGAGATCTCGAGAACAGAGCGAAGCTGTGTCATTCCATCAAATGACCCCCGTGGGGGGTGTTTCATGGAATGGCATCGTGTTCTGTGACGATATTTCCGGGCTTTGTGGAGGTGGCCCATACCTCCCATCAACCTCAGGAGAGACACATGTCTATTTTTAATAAAGTCACCAAAACCTTCCAGTGGGGCCAACACACGGTCACCTTGGAAACCGGCGAAATTGCCCGCCAAGCCACCGGCGCTGTGCTGGTCAACATCGACGACACCGTGGTGCTGGCCACCGTGGTCGGCTCCAAGTCATCCAAGCCGGGCCAAGATTTTTTCCCCTTGACCGTGGATTACATCGAGAAGGCCTATGCAGCCGGCAAGATCCCCGGCAGCTTTTTCAAGCGCGAAGCCAAGCCCAGCGAACTGGAAACCCTGACCTCACGTTTGATTGATCGCCCGATTCGCCCTTTGTTCCCAGAGGGTTTTTACAACGAAGTGCACGTGGTCATCCACACCGTGTCGCTCAACCCGGAGGTCGATGCCGACATTGCCGCCATGATTGGCACCTCAGCCGCATTGGCCATTTCGGGCTTGCCATTCAATGGCCCCATTGGTGCTGCCCGCGTGGGTTACATCAACGGCGAATATGTGTTGAACCCCGGTCAAACCCAGCGCAAAGACAGCCTGATGGATTTGGTGGTGGCTGGCACCGAGACCGCCGTGTTGATGGTGGAGTCCGAAGCCCAGCAGTTGTCCGAAGAAATCATGCTCGGCGCCGTGGTCTTTGGCCACGACCAAGGCAAGATCGCCATCAATGCCATCCACGAGTTGGTGCGCGATGCTGGCAAGCCCGCATGGGATTGGACGGCGCCTGCCCGTGACAGCGACTTTGAAGCCCAATTGGCCACCCATGCGCAAGACAAGCTGATCGCCGCTTATCAAATCCGCAACAAGCAAGCCCGCACACAGGCTTGCCGCGAGGCTTACCAAGCCGCCAAAGACGGTTTGACCGCCAGTGGCGTGGCGTTCGACCCCGTCAAGGTGGACAACTTGTTGTTCGAAATCGAATCGCGCATTGTTCGTGGCCAAATTTTGGCTGGCGAGCCGCGCATCGACGGTCGCGACACGCGCACCGTGCGCCCAATTGAAATTCGCAATTCTGTGTTGCCCCGCACCCATGGCTCGTCCTTGTTCACTCGCGGTGAAACCCAGGCTTTGGTGATTTCCACCTTGGGCACCGAGCGCGATGCCCAGCGCATTGACGCTTTGGCGGGTGAGTTTGAAGACCGCTTCATGTTGCACTACAACATGCCTCCCTTTGCCACCGGCGAAGTGGGCCGCATGGGCAGCACCAAGCGCCGTGAAATCGGCCATGGCCGATTGGCCAAGCGTGCTTTGGCTGCCGTTTTGCCGACCAAAGAAGAATTCCCCTACACCATGCGTGTGGTGTCTGAAATCACCGAATCGAATGGCTCTTCATCGATGGCCTCGGTGTGTGGTGGTTGCCTGTCCTTGATGGACGCTGGGGTTCCCCTCAAGGCCCACGTGGCAGGCATCGCCATGGGCTTGATCAAGGAAGGCAATCGTTTTGCTGTCTTGACCGACATTTTGGGTGACGAGGACCACTTGGGCGACATGGACTTCAAGGTCGCCGGCAGCACCCAAGGCATCACTGCCTTGCAAATGGATATCAAAATCCAGGGTATTACCCAGGAAATCATGCAGGTCGCTTTGGCCCAAGCCAAAGAAGCCCGCATCCATATTTTGGGCAAGATGCAAGAAGCCATGGGCGAGGCGCGCACCGAGGTGAGCAACTTCGCGCCCAAACTCTTCACCATGAAGATCAACCCGGAAAAAATCCGCGATGTGATTGGCAAGGGTGGGGCGGTGATTCGCGCCTTGACCGAAGAAACCGGCACCCAGATCAACATTGACGAAGATGGCACGATCACCATTGCCGCCACCGACGGCGCCAAAGCCGAAGAGGCCAAGCGCCGCATTGCCGAGATCACCGCTGAAGTGGAAATTGGCAAGGTCTATGAAGGCCCCATCACCAAGATCCTCGACTTTGGTGCCTTGGTCAATTTGTTGCCGGGCAAAGATGGCTTGTTGCACATCAGCCAGATCAGCCATGAGCGCATTGCCAAGGTCACGGATGTGTTGGCCGAAGGCCAAGTGGTGCGCGTGAAAGTGCTCGAAACCGATGAAAAAGGACGCGTCAAGTTGTCCATGAAAGCTTTGTTGGATCGGCCCGAGCACCCTGCTGACCATGCGCCTGCCCAAGGCCATGATGCCCCACACGATGGTGGCCATCGGCACCACGAACCCAAAAACGAAAACTGATCCCTAAGGAACGCAAGGGCGAGTTCAAGGTCATGAAGCGATTTTTGGTCGTTGGCAATTGGAAGATGAACGGGCTATCGGCGACCAACGCCGATTTGCTAGGCGCTCTCTTGCGCCCATCACCAACCCGTGATCGCGTGGACATCGCCGTTTGCGTGCCAGCCCCCTATTTGGCCCAGGCTCAGCTGATTTGCCAGGGCTCGGATCTGGTGTGGGGTGCGCAAGATGTGTCTGCCCATGAGTCAGGTGCATACACCGGCGAGGTGTCTGCGGCCATGCTCCATGACTTCAAGGCCCGTTATGTGTTGGTCGGCCACTCTGAGCGACGCCAGTACCATGGTGAAAGCTCTTCAGTGGTCGCAGCCAAAGCGCAAAGGGCGTTGGCCAAGGGCATCACCCCCATTGTTTGTGTCGGCGAGACGCTGCAAGAGCGAGAAGCCGGTCAAACCGAGGATGTGGTCAAGCGTCAATTGGCGGCGGTGATCCAGCAAGTGGGCCATTGCGCTAGCGAAATCGTGGTGGCCTACGAACCCGTTTGGGCCATTGGGACGGGTCGCACAGCATCGCCGGAGCATGCCCAAGCCGTGCATGCCTTATTGCGGGCCCAACTGAGCGCGGCCACGGCCAATGCCCAAAGCATTCACTTGCTGTACGGCGGCAGCATGAACGCCAGCAATGCGGCCAGTTTGTTGGCACAACCCGATATTGATGGCGGCTTGGTGGGCGGCGCGTCCCTCAAACCCCTTGATTTTTTGGCCATTGTGGCCGCAGCCCAAGCGCTCTGAAGCGCTGATTAAACGAGATAACCATGACCTTGCTTCTCAATGTTTTATTGGTGGTTCAAATCTTGGCCGCATTGGTCATGATTGGATTGATTTTGATTCAACACGGCAAAGGCGCTGACATGGGGGCCGCTTTTGGCGGCGGCAGCTCTGGCAGTTTGTTTGGTGCCAGTGGCAGTGCCAATTTTTTATCGCGCAGCACTTCGGTGTTGGCAGCCGTGTTTTTCGTTTGCACTTTGGCCCTGGCTTACTTTGGTAACCTTAAACCGACCACTGAAGGCAGCAGCGTTTTGGAAACAGCGCCATTGAATTTGCCCACTGGCCCCGCCGTGCAAATCCCGGGTCAAAACGATCCTGCCAGCACCAATGCGCCTGCCAATGCGGTGCCTGCCCCGGCCTCGTCCGGCACACCCAATGGTGCTGGCCAGATACCCAAATGATTTAAACCCATTGCAATGAATTTTTAACACCCCAATGCAGTTAAACTGTTTGGCTTGGCATGCCCTTGAGGTGCCTTTCGATATTGATGCCGTCGTGGTGAAATTGGTAGACACGCTATCTTGAGGGGGTAGTGGCGAAAGCTGTGCGAGTTCGAGTCTCGCCGACGGCACCAAACTCAAAACCGAGCTTGCGTTTGCAAGACTCGGTTTTTTCTTATCTGCATGACGAACCACATGCATGGACGGACCTCTATTGTTTTTTCTTTTTATTTTTTAAATTATCTTCAAGTAGTTATTTTTTAGTACAAAATACACCAAGCCCGTCTATGGAAATTTTTGATGGAGAGGTGTGCAATGGATTGGAATCGACGTTTTGAACAAGTCTTTGCCAGCGGCAGCGAAGCGTCAGCCCTGGCGCGCACCCAAATTGGCGCTGGAGCGTACATCATGGGTGATGTGATCAGCGCAGAAACGGTCGAGTTGAGTGGGCACATCACCGGTCGTTTGGTGTCGGTCAACGGGGAAAAAAAGGGCTCAGTTCTGGTCAAAGCCAAGGGTTCTCTGCAAGGCCAGTTGGTGGGCGACGATGTGACCATCCTGGGGCGTGTTCGAGGCACCGTCAGGTCTGCGGGTGTATTGCGACTGGGTGCCGATGCACAGGTGGAAGCAGATTTGGGCTATGGGGATCTGTTCATTCAGCCTGGCGCAATGGTCAAAGGCGCGCTGTCCCCCGTTGTGTCGCCAACAGTGACCGACTTGCCGCATTTGGCGAAGGCTTAACGCCCAGCGCTTTTGGCGCGCCCGCGGGTCTGGGTGCCATTTGCGCGATGACCCAACCATTTGCTCCGATCAAGGCGCATTCGTGTTTGGGTGCGTGATAAGATGCCGCCTGTTTCAACAACCTCGCAGACACTGTCTGCGGCAAATGTTTCACATTTGTCCTGGTTGATCACAGCCCATGACCAGACTCCCAAGCTCATCGCCCTCCCACCCGGTCCAGGGTGTCATATTCTTGTCAGCGCTGGGGTTCACAGTACGCTTTCACACCATGTCCTCAGGGACGAGCCTGCGATGAATCTAGAAGCCTATCTCCCCGTCTTGTTGTTTATTTTGGTGGGTTTGGCCATTGGTGTCGCACCCCAAGCCATCGGTTATTTTTTGGGCCCGCAGCGACCCAACGAAGCTAAAAATTCTCCTTATGAATGCGGTTTTGAAGCGTTCGAAGATGCGCGAATGAAATTCGATGTGCGCTACTACTTGGTGGCCATTTTGTTCATTTTGTTCGACCTTGAAATTGCATTTTTATTTCCTTGGGCTGTGGCCCTGAAGGAAATTGGTCCCGTTGGCTTTTGGGCCATGATGATTTTCCTGGCCATTTTGGTGGTTGGTTTCGCTTACGAGTGGAAAAAAGGGGCGCTGGATTGGGAGTAAACCATGTCACTTGAAGGCGTCTTCAAAGAGGGGTTCATCACCACGTCATACGACTCGGTGGTGAATTGGGCCAAAACCGGTTCTTTGTGGCCCATGACCTTTGGCTTGGCCTGTTGTGCGGTTGAGATGATGCATGCGGGCGCAGCCCGCTATGACATTGACCGCTTTGGCATGTTGTTTCGGCCCAGCCCACGCCAGTCTGACCTGATGATTGTGGCGGGGACCTTGTGCAACAAGATGGCCCCAGCTTTGCGCAAAGTCTATGACCAAATGAGCGAGCCGCGCTGGGTTTTGTCGATGGGTTCTTGTGCCAATGGGGGTGGTTATTACCACTACAGCTATTCCGTGGTGCGTGGCTGTGACCGCATTGTTCCGGTGGACGTGTATGTGCCCGGTTGCCCACCCACGGCTGAAGCGCTTTTGTACGGTATTTTGCAACTGCAAAGCAAAATCCGGCGCGAAAACACCATTGCCCGTTGAGACGCCCCCATGAGTGATCGCCTCGATACGCTTCAAAGTGCTTTGCATGCGGTGCTGGGTTCAGATGTGGTTCAGCTCGATCAGCGCTTGGGTGAGTTGACCTTGACGGTGGCTTCATCTGCTTATTCTTCAGTCGCGCAGCGATTGCGCGATGACCCCAGCCTGGCTTTTGAGCAACTCATCGACCTGTGTGGCCTGGATTATTCGGCCTACAAAGACGGGGCCCACAGTTGCCACACCGATGGCCCCCGTTTCGCAGTGGTTTGCCATTTGTTGTCCTTGACGCACAACTGGCGCTTGCGTTTGCGTGTCTACGCGGTGGACGATCACATGCCCCGGGTGGATTCGATCAACCCCATTTGGAGTTCGGCCAATTGGTTCGAGCGCGAGGCCTTTGATCTGTTTGGCATTGTCTTTGACGGCCACGAAGATCTGCGCCGCTTGCTCACCGACTATGGCTTCATTGGCCATCCATTCCGCAAAGATTTCCCGACCTCGGGCCATGTGGAAATGCGTTATGACGCCGAGCAAAAACGGGTGATTTACCAGCCGGTGAGCATTGAGCCGCGGGAAATCACGCCACGCATCATCCGAGAAGAGCAATACGGCGGTACGCATTGAGCCATGGCTGACATCAAAAATTACACATTGAATCTCGGCCCGCAGCACCCCGCGGCCCACGGTGTGCTGCGCTTGGTGCTGGAGCTCGATGGCGAGGTGGTTCAGCGTGCGGACCCGCACATTGGCTTGTTGCACCGTGCCACAGAAAAATTGGCCGAGAGCAAAACCTACATCCAGTCGCTGCCCTACATGGATCGCCTTGATTACGTCTCCATGATGTGCAACGAGCACGCGTACTGCTTGGCGATTGAAAAGATGATGGGCTTGGAAGTGCCCGAGCGGGCCCAGCACATCCGGGTGATGTTTGCCGAAATCACGCGCTTGCTCAACCACTTGCTGTGGCTGGGCTGCCATGGCTTTGATTGCGGTGCGATGAACATCCTGATTTATTGCTTCCGCGAGCGCGAAGATTTGTTTGACATGTACGAAGCGGTCTCTGGCGCGCGCATGCATGCCGCCTATTTCCGCCCAGGTGGCGTTTACCGTGATTTGCCAGACACCATGCCGCAGTACAAGCTGAGCAAGGTGAAAAACGAGCGTGCCATTGCCCGCTTGAATGAAAACCGACAGGGCAGTTTGCTCGACTTCATCGACGATTTCACCCGCCGCTTCCCGGCCTTTGTCGACGAGTACGAAACCTTGTTGACCGACAACCGCATCTGGAAGCAACGCACGGTGGGCATTGGCGTCGTCACCCCTGAGCGGGCGAAAAATTTAGGTTTTACCGGTGCCATGTTGCGGGGTTCGGGCGTGGCTTGGGATTTGCGCAAGCACCAACCCTACGATGTCTATGACCGCATGGACTTTGACATTCCGGTGGGCAAAACCGGTGACTGTTACGACCGGTATTTGGTGCGGGTGGCTGAAATGCGCCAGTCCAATCGCATCATTTCTCAGTGCGTTGATTGGTTGCGGCGCAACCCGGGCCCGGTGATCACCGACAACCACAAGGTGGCGCCGCCAGCACGCGAGGCGATGAAGGCCAACATGGAGGAGTTGATCCACCATTTCAAGCTCTTCACCGAGGGCTTCCATGTCCCTGAGGGCGAGGCTTACGCGGCGGTTGAGCACCCCAAAGGTGAATTCGGTATTTACTTGGTCAGTGACGGTGCCAACAAGCCCTACCGTCTGAAAATCAGAGCCCCTGGGTTTGCCCACTTGGCGGCGATGGATGAAATGTCACGCGGTCACATGATCGCCGATACCGTGGCCGTCATCGGCACCATGGACATTGTGTTTGGGGAAATTGACCGATGAGCACCAGCGCACCCGTTCTAGCGCCAATGGCCTTGTCTGAGTCCACAACTCAGCGTTTTGCCAAAGAGGTGGCCAAGTACCCAGCTGACCAAAGCCAGTCGGCGGTGATGGCCTGCTTGTCCATCCTGCAGCAAGAGACCGGTTGGGTCAGCCCAGAGGGTGAATTGGCCGTGGCCCACTATTTGGGCATGCCGGTGATGGCTGTGCGTGAGGTCAGCAGTTTTTACAACATGTACAACCTCAAGCCTGTCGGGCATTTCAAGATCAATGTCTGCACCAACTTGCCCTGCCAGTTACGCGATGGTGCCAAGGCCTTGGCCCATATGTGTGAGCGTTTGGGCGTCGAGCCTGGCGGCACCACGGCCGATGGCGTGTTCACCGTGCAGCCCGGTGAGTGCATGGGCGCTTGTGCCGATGCGCCCGTGGTGTTGGTCAACGACCGCAGCATGTGCAGCTTCATGAGCCATGAAAAACTCGATCAGCTGATCGACGGCTTGCGTTTGGCTGCGACTGACAAGGCCATGCCATGAATGAGCAGCAATTGATTTCCCAATTTCAAGCCCAGGGGCTGGAGTCCAGCTTCCACGGAAGGCACATTCAGCCACAAATTTTGGCCGGTTTGAACGGCAGCAATTGGCACCTGAAGGACTATGAGTCGCGTGGCGGCTACCAGGCGTTGCGCAAAATATTGGGCCAAGATGGCTCTGAAGGCCTGACGCAAGATCAAGTGATCGCCATCGTCAAAGAGTCTGGCTTGCGCGGGCGTGGCGGTGCCGGTTTTCCCACCGGCCTGAAGTGGAGCTTCATGCCGCGCCAATTCCCAGGTGCCAAATACCTGGTGTGCAATTCCGACGAAGGCGAGCCCGGTACCTTCAAAGACCGCGACATCTTGCAATTCAACCCGCACATCGTGATCGAAGGGATGGCCATTGCGGCATATGCCATGGGCATTGGCGTGGGCTACAACTACATCCACGGTGAAATTTTCAAAACCTACGAGCGTTTTGAAGAAGCCTTGGAGGAGGCGCGGGCCGCTGGTTATTTGGGCGAGAAGATCATGGGCTCGGCCTTTTCTTTTCAGCTCCACGCTACCCACGGTTTTGGCGCTTACATCTGCGGTGAAGAAACAGCCTTGCTGGAGTCATTGGAAGGCAAGAAAGGTCAGCCGCGGTTCAAGCCGCCGTTCCCTGCCAGTTTTGGTTTGTACGGCAAGCCCACCACCATCAACAACACCGAAACTTTCTCGGCCGTGCCGTGGATCATCAACAACGGCGGCGCTGCCTATTTGGCCTGTGGCAAACCCAACAACGGGGGCACCAAAATCTTCTCCATTTCTGGGGATGTGGAGCGACCCGGCAATTATGAAATTCCATTGGGCACCCCGTTTGCCACTTTGCTCGAATTGGCCGGTGGCATGCGCTCAGGGCGCGCCTTGAAAGCGGTCATTCCCGGCGGTTCTTCTGCCCCTGTTTTGCCCGCCTCCATCATGATGGACATCACCATGGACTATGACGCCATTGCAAAAGCGGGCTCCATGCTCGGCTCTGGCGCGGTCATCGTCATGGACGAGCGGCGTTGCATGGTCAAAAGCCTGCAACGCTTGAGCTACTTTTACATGCACGAGTCGTGTGGCCAATGCACACCTTGCCGCGAAGGCACGGGTTGGTTGTGGCGCATGGTGGATCGAATCGAAAACGGACAAGGCCGCCCCAGCGACATGGACTTGCTCGACAACGTGGCCGAAAGCATCATGGGCCGCACCATTTGTGCGCTCGGAGATGCAGCTGCCATGCCCGTGCGCGGCATGTTGAAACACTTTCGAGCAGAATTTGAACACCACATCACGCACAAGACCTGCATGGTCTCTGTGCCTGTTTAAGGCTTGAGCACACACCATGGTTGAAATCGAACTCGATGGCAAAAAAGTGGAAGTGGCTGAAGGCTGCACGGTGATGCATGCCGCTGAAAAAGCCGGTACTTTCATCCCGCATTTTTGTTATCACAAGAAGCTCAGCATCGCTGCCAATTGCCGCATGTGTTTGGTGGAAGTGGAAAAGGCCCCCAAACCAATGCCTGCTTGTGCCACCCCGGTGACCCAAGGCATGGTGGTTCGCACCCAGTCGGACAAAGCAGTCAAGGCGCAAAAGTCGGTGATGGAGTTTTTGCTCATCAACCACCCCTTGGACTGCCCGATTTGCGACCAGGGCGGCGAATGCCAGTTGCAAGATTTGGCCGTGGGATACGGGGGCAGCGCCTCCCGCTACCAAGAAGAAAAACGGGTGGTGTTTCACAAGAACATCGGGCCGCTCATCAGCATGGAAGAGATGAGCCGTTGCATCCACTGCACCCGTTGCGTGCGCTTCGGCCAAGAGGTGGCGGGTGTGATGGAGTTGGGCATGTCCCATCGCGGCGAACACTCAGAGATTGAAACCTTTGTCGGTGCCACCGTGGATTCGGAGTTGTCGGGCAACATGATCGATATTTGCCCCGTGGGCGCTTTGACCAGCAAGCCCTTCCGCTACAACGCCCGCACCTGGGAGCTCAGCCGTCGCCGCTCGGTCAGTCCGCACGATGCCACGGGCACCAACTTGGTGGTGCAAGTGAAAAACAACCAGGTGATGCGGGTGGTGCCATTTGAAAACGAATCCATCAATGAGTGCTGGATCGCCGATCGCGACCGCTTCTCCTACGAGGCGCTCAACAGCCCCGACCGACTCACCCAGCCTATGCTCAAGCAAAACGGCGAATGGCTGACGGTGGATTGGGCCACGGCCCTCGAATATGTCGCCAATGGTTTGCGCCAAATCAATGCCGATCACGGCCCCCAACAATGGGGCGTGTTGGCCAGCCCGCACAGCACCGCCGAAGAGCTGCATTTGGCCGCTCAGTTGGTGCGTGGCATGGGCAGTGACAACATCGATACTCGCTTGCGCGCATTGGACTTCCAACACGACGGCAAGGTGCATTGGCTGGGCACCTCGGTGGCCTCTTTGTCAGCGCTTCAGCGTGTGCTGTTGGTGGGAACCCATGTGCGCAAAGACCAGCCTTTGTTGGCCCAGCGCATTCGCCAGGCCGCACGGCGTGGTGGTCAGGTGATGCAAATCAATGAGCGCATGCGGGACTGGGCGATGCCGGTTCAGCAATCGTGGATCACCGAGCCCGCCCTGTGGCCCCAAGCCCTGGCCGAAGTGGCCGCAGCCCTGGCCCAACTGCAAGGCATTGCCGCCCCGGTGGCGGTGGCCCAAACATCTGCACATGCGGTGGCCATCGCCAAAGCCCTCATGGGTGGTGAGCGCAAAGCCATCTTGTTGGGCAATGCGGCTGCACACCACCCCAAGGCCTCTGCCTTGCTCGCTTTGGCCAACTGGATTGGCGAGCACAGCCAAGCCACAGTGGGCTATTTGGGTGAAGCCGCCAACACCGTCGGTGCGCAGGTGGTGAATGCGCGGCCTCAACGCACGGGCTTGAACGCCGCACAAATGCTCCAAGGCCAACTCCAGGCTTTGCTGCTGCTCAACACCGAGCCCGCCTTTGACAGCTCTTTGTCGGATGTGTCCCATTTGGCCCAAGTGCCCATGGTGGTCACGCTGTCGCCTTTCAAGGCCAACATGGACATCAGCGATGTCCTTTTGCCCATTGCGCCCTTCACCGAAACCGCTGGGACATTTTTCAACACCGAGGGTGTGGCACAAAGTTTCCACGCCGTGGTCAAGCCTTTGGGCGAAGCACGTCCAGGCTGGAAGGTTTTGCGGGTTCTGGGCCACATGCTCGGTCTGCCTGGCTTTGAAGTTGAAACCTTGGACGAAGTGCGGCATCAGGCTTGGTCAGCTGACATCGCCTCGCGCTTGTCGAACCAAAACCAAGCCGCGATGGACATCACACCCAATGGGCAGATGCCCGTCACAGCTTCGATTTACCAACTCGATGGTTTGGTGCGCCGCTCGCCGCCTTTGCAGCGCACGGCAGATGCCCGCCCTGAGGTGAGCCATGGTTGACGCGATTTTCTTTGCCGGACAGGGCTTGTTCGCTTTCCCAGCTTGGGGCTCGGTGATGTGGCCGGTGTTGTGGACCCTGATCAAAATCGTCGCGGTGGTTTTGCCTTTGATGGGATGTGTGGCTTACCTCACCTTGTGGGAGCGCAAAGCCATTGGCTTCACCCAAATTCGTTTGGGCCCCAATCGGACTGGACCCTTGGGTTTGTTGCAGCCCATTGCCGACGCCCTCAAGCTCTTGACCAAAGAAATCATTTTGCCCACGGCGGCCAACAAGCCTTTGTTTTTGCTGGGCCCCATCATGACCATCATGCCGGCCTTGGCCGCTTGGGCTGTGGTGCCTTTCGGTCCTGAGGTGGCTTTGGCCAATGTCAATGCCGGCCTGTTGTTCTTGATGGCCATCACTTCCCTGGAGGTCTATGGGGTGATCATCGCCGGCTGGGGCTCCAACTCCAAATATGCGTTTCTGGGCGCCATGCGGGCATCGGCCCAAATGGTGAGCTATGAAATTGCCATGGGTTTTTGTCTGGTGGTGGTGCTGATGGTGTCATCCAGCCTCAACATGAGTGACATCGTCATGGGTCAGGCCAAGGGGCAGTTCGCTGAAAGCGGATTGAACTTCTTGTCATGGAATTGGCTGCCCCTTTTTCCGATTTTTATCATTTACTTCATCGCCGGTTTGGCCGAGACCAATCGCCATCCCTTTGACGTGGTCGAGGGCGAGTCCGAAATCGTTGCCGGCCACATGATCGAGTACTCCGGCATGTCTTTCGCCATGTTCTTTTTGGCCGAATACGCCAACATGATCTTGGTGTCCATGCTCACGGTGGTCATGTTTTTGGGTGGTTGGTTGCCACCCATTGACAGCCCCTTGTTCAATGCCATCCCGGGTTGGATTTGGTTGGGCCTCAAGGTGTTCGTGGTCGTGACCATGTTCATTTGGGTGCGCGCTACGTTCCCTCGTTTTCGTTACGACCAAATCATGCGTTTGGGTTGGAAGGTTTTCATCCCCGCCACCTTGGTGTGGTTGGTGGTGGTGGGCTTGTGGATGCAAAGCCCTTGGACCCTGTGGCCATGATGCGGAGAAACCCACAATGACCAGCTTGGCAACCCGTTCCCCTTTTTCTTGGCGCGACTTCATCAGAAGCTTCATGCTGCTGGAGTTGTTCAAGGGCATGGCCCTGACCGGCAAATACATGTTTGCCCGCAAGATCACGGTGCAATTTCCCGAGGAAAAAACACCCGCCAGCCCTCGTTTTCGTGGCTTGCATGCGCTGCGTCGTTACGACAACGGCGAAGAGCGGTGCATCGCTTGCAAATTGTGTGAGGCGGTATGCCCGGCGATGGCCATCACCATCGAATCAGATGTCCGCGATGACGGTTCACGCCGCACCACTCGCTATGACATCGACCTGACCAAATGCATTTTTTGCGGCTTTTGTGAAGAAAGTTGCCCGGTTGACTCCATTGTGGAGACCCACATTTTTGAGTACCACGGCGAAAAACGTGGCGATTTGTACTTCACCAAGGACATGCTGCTGGCTGTGGGTGACCGATACGAACGCGAAATTGCTGCGCACAAAGCGGCCGACGCCAAATACCGTTGAATGCCATGGACACCACTTCCGCTTTGTTTTACCTGTTCTCCGTGGTCATGCTGTTTGCGGCCTTTCGGGTCATCACGGCCAGCAACACCGTGCATGCGGCCTTGTATTTGGTGTTGGCGTTCTTCCAAGCATCTGGTCTTTGGATGCTGCTCAAAGCAGAGTTCTTGTCCATCACCTTGGTGTTGGTGTATGTGGGCGCGGTGATGGTGTTGTTCTTGTTCGTGGTGATGATGCTCGATGTCAACATTGAGAGTTTGCGAAAAGGGTTTTGGCGCCACTTCCCGGTGGCCGCGACCATGGGCGCATTGATCGCCTTGGAATTGGCTGCTGTGCTGATGGGTGGGTTCCGCGCCACGCAGCCCATTGCCGAATTTGCCAACAGTTCACCCGATCCCTTGGCCCAAGCGTCCAACACCAAAGAGCTGGGCATTTTGATTTACACCCAATACCTCTACCCCTTGGAAGTGGCTGCAGTGATTTTGTTGGTGGCCATCATTGCAGCCATTGCTTTGACCTTGCGCACGCGCAAAGACAGCAAATACCAAGACCCCAGTGAGCAAGTTCGCGTCAAAGCCGCAGACCGCATGGAGCTGCTCAAGATCGAACCGGTGCGTCCTGCACCCCCCAAAACCCAGGAGCAACCATGAGTTTGACGCTGGGTCACATGTTGACCGTCGGGGCCATCTTGTTTGCCTTGTCGGTCACGGGTATTTTTCTGAACCGCAAAAACCTCATCGTGTTGCTGATGGCCATTGAGTTGATGCTCTTGGCCGTCAACCTCAACTTCGTGGCCTTTTCCTACTTCTTGGGTGATTTGCATGGCCAGGTGTTTGTCTTTTTCATCCTCACCGTGGCTGCCGCAGAATCTGCCATAGGCCTGGCCATTTTGGTCTTGTTGTTCCGCAATAAAACCAGCATCCATGTGGAAGAACTCGACAACCTCAAGGGCTGACAGCACGGGCCAAACAACAACATGAACAGCACCTTGAACGCCACCCAACTTTTGATGGTCCCTTTGGCCCCGCTGCTGGGCTCGGTCCTGGCCGGTATTTTGGGAACCGCCCTGGGTGGGCGGCGCATTGGTCGCGGCGTCAGCCACAGCGTGACCATTTTGGGGGTGTTCATCTCCTTGGTCATCTCCGCCATGACCCTGTACAGCGTGGCCGTGGAAGGGGCTCGCTTCAATGAGACCCTCTACACCTGGATGGTGGTGGACGGCTTCAAAATGGAGGTCGGTTTTTTGGTCGACGGCTTGACTGCCATGATGATGTGTGTGGTGACCTTTGTGTCCTTGATGGTTCACATCTACACCATTGGGTACATGCAGGAAGACGAAGGCTACAACCGCTTTTTTGCCTACATCTCCTTGTTTACCTTCTCCATGCTGATGCTGGTGATGAGCAACAACATGTTGCAATTGTTTTTCGGTTGGGAAGCCGTGGGCTTGGTCTCTTACCTGTTGATTGGTTTTTGGTTTAACAAACCTTCGGCGGTTTTTGCCAACATGAAAGCCTTCTTGGTCAACCGGGTGGGCGACTTTGGGTTCATTTTGGGCATTGGCTTGCTGGCAGCGTATACGGGAACCCTCAACTATGCCGAGGCTTTTGCCAAAGCCCCCGAACTGGCCACGCTCAGCTTTCCTGGTACATCCTGGATGTTGGTGACCGTGATTTGTATCGGATTGTTTGTGGGAGCCATGGGTAAATCGGCCCAGTTCCCTTTGCATGTGTGGTTGCCAGACTCCATGGAAGGCCCCACACCGATCTCAGCCTTGATCCACGCTGCCACCATGGTGACTGCGGGCATTTTCATGGTGGCTCGGATGTCGCCGTTCTTTGAGTTGTCTGACACTGCCCTGAACCTGGTGTTGGTCGTGGGCGCCATCACCGCTTTGTTCATGGGTTTTTTGGGCATCATCCAAAACGACATCAAGCGCGTGGTGGCTTACTCCACCTTGTCACAACTGGGTTACATGACCGTGGCCCTGGGTGCATCCGCTTACTCGGTGGCCGTGTTTCACTTGATGACCCACGCGTTTTTCAAGGCCTTGCTGTTTTTGGCCGCAGGCTCGGTGATCATGGGCTTGCACCACAACCAAGACATCCGGTGGATGGGTGCGGTGCGCAAATACATGCCCATCACCTGGATCACCTCATTGCTGGGCTCTTTGGCATTGATCGGCACCCCTTTGTTTTCAGGCTTTTACTCCAAAGACAGCATCATTGAAGCGGTCGCCGAGAGCCATTTGCCTGGAGCTGGATTTGCCTATTTTGCGGTGCTTGCGGGTGTGTTCGTGACGGCCTTTTATTCCTTCCGCATGTACTTTTTGGTGTTCCATGGCCCTGAGCGTTACCACCTCAACCCTGATGCCCATCACCACGATGAACACCATGGACACGCTGCCTCAGCCTCGCCCCACGAGTCGCCGTGGGTGGTCACTTTGCCTTTGGTTTTGCTGGCCATCCCTTCGGTCGTGATTGGGTTTTTCACCATCGATCCGTTGTTGTTTGGTGACTTCTTTGCCGATGCCATCACCGTCAATGGCGACAAGCACCACGCGATGCACGGCTTGGCCCAGGCGTTTCATGGTCCCCTGGCCATGGTCATCCATGCCTTGGGCACGGCGCCGTTTTGGCTGGCGGTGGCTGGCGTGGCCACGGCCTATGTGCTGTACATGGTCAAAACCAGCTGGCCCGCAGCGATTCAAAAAGTGCTGCAACCGCTGCACACCTTGTTGGACCACAAATACTATCTGGACGCCTTCAATGAACAGGTGTTGGCACGGGGTGCGCGTTTGATCGGCGCGGGCTTTTGGCGTTGGGGCGATCAGGCCTTGATTGACGGGGCCTTGGTCAATGGTTCCTGGCGTTGGGTCAGTCGCGTGTCTGCTTGGGTGCGCCAAGGCCAAACGGGTTACCTCTACCACTATGCACTGGCCATGATCATGGGGGTGTTCTTGTTGATGACATGGTTTGTGTGGTTGCAACCATGAGCCACAGCCCGATGACCACGAAAAGAGATAACACATGGGTTTGCTGAGCCTGTCCATTTGGACGCCGATTGTTGTTGGTGGCCTGTTGCTCGCCTTGGGGCGGGATGAGCATGCCAAGGCGGTGCGCTGGTTGGCATTGCTCGGTGCACTGATCAGTTTTTTGATCACCTTGCCGCTGTATGGCGGCTTTCAAATCGACAGCGCTCAGATGCAATGGGTCGAAAAAGCCTTGTGGATCGAACGCTTCCAGGTGCATTACCACCTGGGTGTGGATGGCATCTCTTTGTGGCTGGTGTTGCTCACCGCTTTCATCACCCCCGTGGTGGTGCTGGCGGGATGGGAAGTCATCACCGAGCGGGTCAACCAGTACATGGGGGCTTTTCTGATCCTCAGTGGCTTGATGGTGGGGGTTTTCACCGCCCAAGATGCCATGCTGTTCTATGTGTTCTTTGAAGCCACTTTGATTCCGATGTACCTCATCATCGGTATTTGGGGTGGCCCGAACAAAATCTACGCTGCTTTTAAGTTTTTCCTCTACACCTTGCTCGGCTCTTTGCTGATGCTGGTGGCCTTGATTTACCTCTACACACAATCGGGTGGCAGCTTTGATCTGGCGGTTTGGTACCAACTGCCCTTGGGCAGCCAAGCCCAAACCCTGTTGTTCTTTGCGTTCTTTGCTGCTTTTGCCGTCAAAGTACCGATGTGGCCTGTGCACACCTGGTTGCCCGATGTGCACGTCGAAGCGCCCACCGGTGGCTCTGCCGTTTTGGCGGCCATCATGCTCAAACTGGGTGCTTATGGCTTTTTGCGCTTTTCCTTGCCCATCGTGCCAGATGCTTCGCGCGAATGGGCCTGGTTGATCATTGGTTTGTCCTTGGTGGCCGTGATTTATGTGGGCTTGGTGGCCTTGGTGCAAGAGGACATGAAAAAACTCGTGGCTTATTCATCGGTGGCCCACATGGGTTTTGTCACCCTGGGGTTTTTCATCTTCACCCCCATGGGCGTGAGTGGTGCCTTGGTGCAGATGATTGCGCATGGTTTTGTCTCGGCCGCCATGTTCTTGTGCATCGGGGTGTTGTACGACCGCATGCATTCGCGGCAGATTGCCAGTTATGGCGGCGTGGTCAACACCATGCCGCGTTTTGCGGCTTTTGCGCTTTTATTCGCCATGGCCAACTGCGGCTTGCCAGGCACCGCAGGTTTTGTGGGTGAGTGGATGGTGATTTTGGCCGCCATCAAATTCAACTTCTGGATCGGTTTGGCCGCTGCCACCGCGTTGATTTTTGGCGCAGCCTACACCTTGTGGATGGTCAAGCGGGTGTATTTGGGCCCCGTGGTCAACGATGATGTGCGCGACCTTCAAGACATCAATGCCCGTGAGTACTTGGTGCTGGCGATATTGGCCTTGGCCGTGTTGGGCATGGGCTTGTACCCCAAGCCCTTCACCGATGTGATGGACGCCTCGGTGATCAGCCTTTTGAAACATGTGGCCCAGACCAAGTTGCCATGATCAAACAATGGAATCAGCGAAATGATTGAAAACATGGCTTGGTCCAGCGTTTGGCCTGAAATTGTGTTGTTGGTCATGGCATGTTTCATCGCCATGGTGGATTTGGGCGTGCGCAGCCCGCGCCGCAATTTGACCTATGTTTTGTCCTTGGGCACTTTGTTGGTGGTGGCGGGTTTGGCCGCTTCACAGGCCATGGATGGCAAAACCTTGTATGCCTTTGGCAACATGGTGGTCAGTGACAGCATGGGCAACTGGTTGAAATGCTTTGCCGCGCTGTCGGTGGCTGTCACCTTGGTCTATGGTCGGCCGTATGCGGCCGATCGGGGCATGCTCGGGGGGGGCGAATTCTTCACCTTGGGCTTGTTCTCGCTGCTGGGCATGTTTGTCATGATTTCAGGCAACCATTTCCTGGTGCTTTATTTGGGGCTGGAGTTGCTGACCCTTTGCAGCTATGCCTTGGTGGCTTTGCGCCGAGACCACGGCAACGCCACGGAAGCGGCGATGAAGTATTTTGTCCTGGGGGCTTTGGCCAGTGGTTTCTTACTTTATGGTTTGTCCATGTTGTATGGCGCGACCGGCAGTTTGGAATTGGGCGCCGTGTTCAAGGCGGTCGCCTCGGGCCAGATCAAACACCAAGTGATGGTCTTGGGTTTGGTTTTTGTGGTGTGTGGCCTGGCCTTCAAGCTCGGCGTGGTGCCGTTTCACATGTGGGTGCCCGATGTGTATCAAGGTGCACCCACTTCGGTGACCTTGATGATTGCTGGTGCACCTAAATTGGCGGCCTTTGCCATCACCATGCGCTTGTTGGTTGAAGGCTTGCTGCCCTTGGCCATTGATTGGCAGCAAATGCTGGCCATTTTGGCGGTGGCCTCTTTGCTGGTGGGCAATTTGGCCGCCATTGCCCAAACCAACCTCAAGCGCATGTTGGCTTTTTCCACCATTTCACAGATGGGTTTCATGTTGTTGGGCCTGCTCAGCGGCGTGGTCAATGGGGGCACCAGCAGCGCGGCCAATGCGTATAGCTCGTCCATGTTTTACGTGGTGACCTATGTGCTCACCACCTTGGCCACCTTTGGTGTCATCTTGCTGTTGGCGCGGGACGGCTTTGAGAGCGATGAAATTTCCGATTTGTCTGGCTTGAACCAACGCAGCCCCTTGTACGCCGCAGTGATGGCCATGGGTTTGTTTTCTCTGGCCGGTGTGCCTCCGATGGTGGGCTTTTACGCCAAGTTGTCGGTGCTGCAAGCCTTGGTATCAACCGGAACCCAGTGGGCATTGTGGCTGGCGGTGTTCGCGGTGATGATGTCCCTCATTGGTGCGTTTTATTACCTGCGGGTGGTCAAAGTGATGTACTTTGACCCGCCTCTGACTGTTACCACGGTCTCCGCTCCCTTGGATGTGCGCTTGGTTTTGACCATCAACGGGGCCTTGGTCTTGTTGCTGGGCTTGATGCCTGGTGGCTTGATGACCTTGTGCGCTCAAGCCATCGTGCGCACCTTGGGCAGTTAAGGCCGCATTGGGCGGCCGTTAGAAACCACTTGGCTGAGCCATGGCGGACGAACACCTGATCGAGCACCGCATCGACAGGCAAGAGCTGTTCAAAGGGCATTTTCTGCACGCGTTCAGAGATACCGTTCGCCTGCCGACGGGCGCAACCGCCACGCGTGAATATGTGACCCACCCGGGCGCGGTGATGATCATTCCCTTGCTGGACGATGGCCAGTTGTTGATGGAGCGGCAATTCCGCTATCCCATGCAACAAGTGATGCTGGAGTTTCCGGCAGGCAAGTTGGATGTGGGCGAAATCCCGCTGCATTGCGCCCGCCGCGAGTTGCGCGAAGAAACCGGCTACAGCGCCACCCATTGGGCCCATGCGGGTGTGATGCACCCGGTGATCAGCTATTCCACCGAGTTCATCGATATTTGGTTTGCCCGTGGTCTGAGCCCTGGCCCCAGAAGGCTCGACGAGGGGGAGCACCTGGATATATTGACCATGCGCGTGGATGCGTTTTTTGCGGCCTGCCAGAGCGGTTTGATCACCGATGCCAAAACCCTCACGGGCGCCTTGTGGCTGCAAAACCACCTGTCAGGTCAATGGCCCTTGTCCTGGCAAGCGGCCGAAACCGATGGGCGGTGACCAGACGCTTCATGCCGGATAATTGGTCACATGAAAGTCCTCGATCTCCAATGCCAGCACGGCCATGCCTTTGAAGGTTGGTTTGGCTCTGAGAATGATTTTCAAGGCCAGCTTTCATCGGGTTTGGTGGAGTGCCCTTTGTGTGGTGACCGCCAAGTGGCCAAGTTGCTCAGTGCCCCGCGCCTGAACCTGAGCACTTCTTTGCGCGAATCTGCGCCGATGTCGTCTGAGAGCACCGCTGTCGAGCGTGTTGAGCCAGCTCACGAGCAGACGTCAACCACCATGGCCCAAATGAATCAGGCCTGGATGAAGGTGGTTCAGCATGTGTTGCAAAACACCGAGGATGTGGGCTCTGGTTTTGCCGAAGAGGCGCGCAAAATTCATTACGGCGAAAAACCCGAGCGCAATATCCGCGGTCAAGTCACGGCGACAGAGTCACAGGCTTTGCATGAAGAGGGCATTGCGGTGGTGAGCTTGCCCATGCCTGCCGCACTCAAAGGCTCGGTTCACTGACCAGCTGCCCATGAAGCCTAGGGCTCAGAGGGTGACAACACCTGGGCCAGAACCTGTTCAATCGCATCGGGTGCATCACTCGCCACAATGGTTCTCTCGGGCATGCCTCTGAGCCAAGTCAATTGCCGCTTGGCCAATTGCCGCGTGGCGGCCAAAGTGGTGCTGCGCCATTGGCCCAAACCCTGACGCAAATCCGCCTCGGGGTGCTGCATGAAAAAATCCTTGGCCGCAGGCGGCAGCAGGTCAACCCCTACCGCCGCTTTCAGCGTGGTCAGCAGTCGCTCATCGGTCCAGCCCATGGCATGCCAATGGTCGATCACGGCCCAAGCTTGCCGGTAGCCCACACAGCGCATGGCCGGTGCGTTTTCATGCCAACCTGGCATCGCGCGCAAGCGCAACACCTCGGGCAAAAACCCTTGAGCCCACATCTGGTCAAAGCGCACTTCGATCCGTCGGTGCAGCCAATCGCGCTGCTGCGGCTCCAGCGACAACAGCAAAGCGCTTCGGCCATCGGCATCGCGCAACTTGCTGCCCAAAGGGGCCGTCTTGCGGGGGCTGAAGTGTGCTGACAAGGCTTTGCCGCTGATGCGCCACACCTCCAAGGCCCGACCGATGCGCTGCGCATCCATGGGCGGCAGGCGTTGGGCGGTTTCCGGGTCCACTTGGGCCAGCAGGGCGTGCATGGCGGGCCATCCCTCGCGCTGGGCTTGCGCCGAAATCTCGGCGCGGATGGTCGCGTCCGACGCGGGCATGGGGTCCAGCCCATCGATCAAGGCTTTGAAATAAAGCATGGTGCCGCCCACCAACAAGGGCAGCCGACCGCGCTGTTGGATGTCCGCAATCAGGGGGGAGGCCGCGCGCACAAAGTCGGCCGCGCTGTGCAAGTCCAGCGGATCGCAGACATCAATCAGGTGGTGCGGTACTTGTGCCTGCTCGGCCAGACTGGGTTTGGCACTGCCCACATCCATGCCGCGGTAAACCAGTGCCGAGTCCACGCTGATGATTTCCACCGGGATGTGTTGAGCCAAGGCCATGGCGGCGGCCGATTTGCCGCTGGCTGTGGGGCCAGCCAAGCCCACCCAGTCCCAAGGCCATGGCCAAGGGCCTTGCGCAGCGGCCAAGGGCGCATCACTGGCCATCCAGGGTCTTGTCCTTTTGTATCAGCACCCAGGCCACAAAGGCCACGGCCACACACCAAAACAAAATGCCGTTGGCCATGGGGTAGACCGTGCCGTCCATGCTCAGGCCCAACCAGGTTCCACAACCAAACGCCACCAGCATCATCAAAAACCCACCCATGGCCGATGCAGCCCCGGCGGCATCGGGGAAAGGCCCGACAGCCCCGGTTTGACCGATCGGTTGATGCACCCCATGGGCCAGCATGATGAGCATGAAGGGCAAGATCAGGCCGGGCACGCCAGTGGCAGGAAAATGGGCACAAATGAACAAGGCGATACCACCGCTCAGCGTCATGCCACCGGCCACCCAGATGGTCTTGCGCAAGCCCCAGCGCGCCAACCAGCGACGGCACACCCAGGTGCCCACGATGTACGACGAGGTTGAACACAGCAATATCAAGCCGTATTCCAAATTGCTCAAGCCCATCACATGAATAAACACAAATGAGGATGAAGCCAGATAGGTGAACAAATAGCCATAGGTGCACATCGACAACAAGGTGTAGGCGCGAAAGCTGGGGTTGGACAAAAAGCGAACCCAATTGCCGCTCAGCACCCGCCATTGCAAAGCCGTGGGGTCTGGGGTGTGCAGGCTTTCGCGAAATTGCCCCCAAACCATGGCGCAGGTGAGGGCACCATAAATCACCAACACCACCAAGGCCGATCGCCAGCCGCTGTAGGCGGCCAGCCAGCCGCCCAAAGGCGCACTCAGGCACAAAATAAAGCCCAAACCTGTGAAGGCTTTGGACATCAAGCGCGCGCCTTCTGCGGGGCTGAAGCTGTCGCGCACGATGGCGCGGGCACACATCACCACCGAGCCCATGGCCGCGCCTTGCAAGGTGCGCCACAGAATCAATTGCTCAATGGACGGGGCCAGCGTGCAAAACACCGCCGCCAAAGTGAAGGCCGACAAGCCGCACAGCAGCACAGGGCGGCGACCCCAGCGGTCTGACAATGGGCCCCAAAAAAGTTGAGAAACCCCAAATGCCAGCAGCATGCCGGTCAAGGTGAGCTGGGCTTGCGACATGCTGGCGTTCAAGTCCAGCTTCAAGGTGGGCAAGGCGGGCAGGTACAGGTCGGTGCTGATCGGCATGGTGCCCACCAACAGCGACAACATGGCAATGAGCAAGGTCTCGCTCATGCGCTTCATTTCAGCGGCCCCGCATGAAAAGGGCATCCAACTCGGCCACGCTGATTTGGCGCCAAGTGGGCCTGCCATGGTTGCACTGATCAGCGCGCTCGGTGGCCTCCATTTGGCGCAATAAAGCGTTCATTTCGTCCAAGGTCAGGCGGCGGTTGGCACGCACCGCGCTGTGGCAGGCCATGGTGGCCAAGGTTTCATTGCGGGCGCGCTCCAGCACTTGCGTGGCGCCGTGCGACTGCAACTCTTCCAACACACTGCGCGCCAGGGCCACCGCGTCTCCCTGGGCCAAGGTGTTGGGCACGCTGCGCACTGCCAAGGAGGTGGGCGAGAGCACCGACAGTTCCAGACCCAATCGGTGCAAGGCCTCGGGGTGGGCCTCTGCACAAGCCACCTCCTGGGGCGAGGCTTGAAAGGGGGTCGGAAGGAGCAGCGCTTGGCACTCAATCCCTTGGCCATCCCATTGGCTTTTCAGCCGTTCATAAACCACCCGTTCATGGGCGGCATGCATGTCCACCACGATCAAGCCCAAGTGGTTTTCGGCCAAGATGTAAATGCCTTGCAATTGCGCCAAGGCGCGGCCAAGCGGCCAATCGGTGGGGGCATGTTCGGCACCTGTGGTTGGGTTGTCGCTGGGCAGGCTGTGCATGTTCAGCGGCGCGAAGCTCGGCGCATGACCGGGTGCTTGGGGTTGCGCCTGGCTGGGCGCAGTGCCATCTCGGGCAGGGGAGGTCTGCGGCTGGCCCCACAGCACATCGAGCTCAGCGACCCGGTGACCCACCGACCAGTCCAGCCGCGCTTGCGGCCATGTGGCGGCGCGCCAGGGTGCGTCTGGCGTGAATGCGGCATCGATCGGCGAGGCTGCAGTACTTTGGCCCAGCCGGGGCAGGGCCAAAGCATTGTCCACCGCGGTGCGCACCGCTTGGTGCACTTCGCGGCTGTCGCGAAATCGCACCTCGATTTTGGTCGGGTGCACATTCACATCCACCCGCGTGGGATCGATGTCGATGAACAGCACATAGACCGCTTGGCGTTGGCCGTGCAACACATCGTCATAGGCGCTGCGCACGCCATGCCCGATGACTTTGTCGCGCACAAAGCGGCCGTTCACGTAAGCAAATTGCTGGTCGGGCCGTGCCCGCGCTGCGTCCGGTGTGCCGGCAAAGCCATGCACCCGCAAGGGACCGGCACTGTGGTCCACCCGCACCGCATCGGTCACAAACGGCTCACCCAGCACATCAGCCAAGCGCAGGGCAATCGCCTCTGGGCCACTGTGGGCACGCCATTGGGCCAGGGTTTTTCCCTCGTGCCAGATCGAAAAGCCCACATCGGGTCTCGCCAGGGCATGGCGGCGCACGCTGTCCACACAATGGGCCAACTCGGTGGCGTCGGTTTTGAGGAATTTGCGCCGTGCTGGTGTGTTGAAAAACAAGTCCTGCACTTCGACCGTGGTGCCCACCTCGCGAGCTGCTGGGATGAGCTCGCCGGTGCGGGCTTGCAAGGTCATGGCATGGCCTTGCTGGGCCGTGCGGGAGGTCAAGGTCAGATCAGACACCGACGCAGTCGCCGCCAGCGCTTCACCCCGAAAGCCCATGGTCGCCACCGATTCCAGGTCCTGCAAGTTGCTGATCTTGCTGGTGGCATGGCGCTTGAGGGCCACCGCCAATTGTTCAGGGGCAATTCCGCAACCGTTGTCTTCGACGCTGATCAGCCGCACGCCACCGGCGCGCAAACGCACCTGAATTTGGCTGGCACCGGCATCGAGTGCGTTGTCCAACAACTCGCGCAGCACCGATGCGGGGCGCTCGATCACCTCGCCAGCGGCGATTTGACTGATCAGTTCGTCGGGAAGCTCGCGGATGGGGCGCGGCAGGAGAGGGGGATTTGTCACCTAAGCATTTTAGGGCTGGCGCTGCAACGATAATTGCGCAAAGGATCGCCATGGAACTGATTGCTTTATTGATCGACTTTGTGCTGCATGTTGACCGCCACATCGGTGAGTTTGTGCAAAGCCATGGGACATGGGTTTATGCCTTGTTGTTTGCGATTGTTTTTGTCGAGACCGGCGTGGTGCTGATGCCGTTTTTACCTGGCGACTCTTTGCTGTTCATCACTGGCGCCATGTGCGGTGCCGGCTTGATGGATTTGCCCTTGGCCATGGGGGTGTTGCTGGTCGCCGCGATCTTGGGCGATCAGTGCAATTACCTGATCGGTCGGCGCGTGGGTGTGCGCGTGTTCTCTTGGAACAACCGCTGGTTCAACCGCCGCGCCTTTGACCAGGCACATGCCTTTTATCAGCGATATGGCGCCATCACCTTGGTGCTGGCGCGCTTCATGCCTTTTGTGCGCACCTTTGCACCCTTTGTGGCAGGGGTGGCCGACATGGAGCGCACCCGCTTCACCTTGTTCAATGTGGTGGGGGCCTTGATTTGGGTGGTGGGTTTGTGCGGCGCCGGGTTTTTGTTTGGCAACCTGGAGGTGGTGCGCAAAAACCTGCAAATCATCATTTGGGCCTTGATCTTGGTCCCGGGCCTTGTGGCCATTGTGGGCGCATACAAGGCCTCGCGCACGGCCCCTTGAGAAGCACCCGCTGGGCACGCGATGGCCCAGCGAGGTCCAGCGGCATCGATCAGATGTCGATCACCACATTGCCAATGTCACGCCCCGCTTCAACGCATTCGTGGGCGGCCACGATTTGGTCCAGCGAAAAGCGCGGCCCAATGCCATGCACCAGTTTTTTCTGGCTCAACAAGTCATTGAGGTCCGCCAGTGACCGTGCCCGGTCCGCTGCGTTGAGCTCGTAGACGATGAAAAACTTCAATTGGTACGCATTGATCAACAAGGAGCGAAAGCTCAAGGGGGTCTCGGCGGCGTTGGATCCGTAACAAATCAACTGGCCTTCAGGCGCCAACACACCTTGGGGCAGCCAGGTGGCGGTGGTGGAGAAGTCCATGTCGATGATGGCGTCCACCCCTTTGCCATCGGTCAGGCTTTTGACGCGCTCGGGCACCGACTCGGTTTTGTAATTGATCCAATCTTTCACGCCCACGCTGATGGCGTGATCGGCCTTGGCTTGCGAACCTGCGGTGCCGATCACCCGACCCCCAGCCAGCATCACCATTTGCGACACATAGTGGCCCACGGCCGAGGGTGCGCCTGTGACCAACACGGTTTTGCCCTTCAAGTCACCGGCCAAGTGCACGGCTTGGATGGCGGTCAAGCCGGGTATGCCCATGCAGGCACCGGCAGCAAAGTCGGTGCCATCGGGCAAAGGATGGGCTTGGGCCTGGGGCAGCACGATGTATTGCGCAGAGGTGCCAAAAGGGCGTTTGTATTGGGCGTTCCATGTCCACACGCGTTGGCCCATGCGGCTGGCGTCCACGCCTGCGCCGACTTGATCGATCACACCGGCGCCATCGCTGTGGGGGATGTAGCGCTCGCTCACCAAAGGGCGGCCTTTGCGGTTTTTCACGTCGGAGGGGTTGACCCCAGAGGTTTTCAAGGCCACGCGCACTTCGCCGGGACCCGCTTGCGGGGTGGGCATATCGCCAACGACCAATACGTCTTTGGCGTCGCCATTGTGGGTGTACCAAGCTGCTTTCATGGGGAGATCCTTCAGGGTCAGGGAGTGGGTGAAAGGGTGACATTGTGCGGGACACGCCCGCGCCTTGCATCAGGCCGAGCGGTTGCGGGCCAACGGTGGGTTGCGCTGAAAGTAGCGCTCGATGCTGCGCATCAAGGCTTCTGCAAGTTGTTCTTGGTAAGCCTCGCTGGCCAAGCGAAGCTCCTCTTCGGGGTGGCTGATGAAGCCGGTCTCGACCAGCACGCTGGGAATGTCTGGCGCTTTGAGCACGGCAAACCCGGCTTGCTCTACTGTGGGCTTGTGCAATTTGATCAATTGGCGCATTTGCCCCAACATTTCTTGTCCCAATTTCAAGCTGTCATTGATTTGGGCCGTGGTGCTCATGTCAAACAAAGCCTGTTGCACATGGGCGTCTTGGGTTTTGATGTTCAGGCCCCCAATCGCGTCGGCGCGGTTTTCTTGGCCGGCCATCCATTTGGCCGCGGCGCTCGTTGCTGCGCCTTGGCTCAGCGCGAACACACTGGCACCGCGGGCTTGGGGGTTGAAAAAAGCATCGGCATGGATGCTGATGAACAAATCGGCCTGCACCCGACGGGCTTTTTGCACCCGCTGCTGCAAGGGGATGAAAAAATCGGCCTCACGGGTCAACATGGCGCGCATGGGCAAGACGCCTTGGCGCGTGCGCACGCTGGCGCGGTTGATGCGGTCGCGCAAGCGCAAGGCGATTTGCAACACCACGTCTTTTTCGCGGGTGCCACGTGGGCCCAAGGCGCCGGGGTCTTCACCACCATGGCCGGGGTCCAGCGCCACCACCACCCAGCGCAGTGATGGCTGCGGTTCGGGGGCACCCTCGGGGGACGCGACAAGCCCAGGCAGGCTGGGGCTGTGGCTGGCCCCATGGGGCAGGCTGCTGGGTGGGGCCGGCCGTGCGCTGCTGAGATTGGGGTTGGAGATAACCGATTGGGGTCCTGCGCTGGCCACGGTGGTCTGCTCGGGTGGCTTGGGTTCTGGCTTTGCATTTGCCGGTGCAGTGGCGGTGCCACTGACCCGCGGTTGAGCCGATTGTTGGGCCATCCACTCACCCAGCGGGTCGGTGGTGTTGCCTTTGGGCGTGGCTTTTTCAGCTGCGCTGGGGTTGACCTTGGGCATGCGCTCGGCGATCAAGGCTTCCAGCGGATCCGCGGCTTCAGTGGGGTAGAGGTCCAGCACCAGCCGGTGCTGGTATTGGGCTTGTCCGGATTTGATGGGCGCCAACTGAAACACCTGGGGTTGCACCATGGTGCGCAAATCGAGCACCAAACGCACCGTGGTCGGGGTGAATTGGCCCACCCGAACGCCGGTGATGTAGGGGTCGTCAGAGCGCACCTTGCCGACCAATTCACGCAAGGCGGGGTTGAGCTCAATGCCCTCGATGTCCACCGCCAAGCGCGGCGGGTTGGCCACAAATTGTGTCTGGGTGGACAAGGCGTTGTCGGACTCAATGGTCACCCGCGTGTAGTCTTTGGCCGGCCACACCCGCACCGCCAAAATGGCCGCGCCGTGCGCCAACTCGTGCAAGCCCAAGCTCAGCACCAAGCTGCCGGCTTTGAGCAGATGGCGGCGCTTCATGCCAACAAAGCCTCACCGCATGCGCTGTGCGCTCGCCACTGCACCTCTCGCGAGCTGTCACCGGTCCACTGCAATTGCATCACCACGTCCGGTGCGGGCAGTGCAGGGCCGGCATTTTGGGGCCACTCGCACAGCTTGAGCCCAGGGGCAGCGAAAACATCGCGAAAGCCCGCGTCCTCCCATTCCTCAGGGTCGGTGAACCTGTAAAAGTCAAAATGCCAAATCGCCAGTTCGCCGGTGGGCAGGTGGGCATGGTGCGGCTCCACGACCGCATAGGTCGGGCTTTTGATGCGCCCCAACACACCCAAGGCCATCAACAGGTGGCGCACCCAAGTGGTTTTGCCGCTGCCCAGGTCACCGTGCAAGTGCACAATGGCGTCGCCCGCCACCGGCAAGCCACGCAAGCGCTCAGCCATGCGCTGCGCACTGGCGATGGTGGCGGCCTCATCGGGCCATTGTTCGGTGAGAACCATTCCGGGGTACATCAAGGGGCAGGGGTGTTGATCGATCGTGTGGACTTGTGGGGCCGGTTGCAAGCCTGGGCCCAAGAACTGGGATTCTCGCAAATTGGCGTGTCCGGCGTTGACCTGGGCGATGCCGAGCCCGGCTTGGCGGCATGGTTGGCCCAAGGCTTTCATGGCGACATGGCCTATATGGCGGCCCACGGAATGAAACGCGCCAGGCCCGCCGAGTTGTTGCCCGGTACCGTCAGCGTGATCACCGCCCGCATGGATTACCTGCCTTCCCCAACAGGTGTCGACGACCGCATGGCCCCGAAACCAGATGCTGATTGGCAAAGCCTGGAGTGGCAGCGCTTGTCCAATCCACAAGATGGGGTGGTGTCGATGTATGCCAGAGGACGCGATTACCACAAGGTGTTGCGACAGCGCTTGCAACAATTGGCCGACCGCTTACAAGACCACATCGGCCCCACGGGGCACCGGGTGTTCACCGATTCAGCGCCCGTGCTGGAGGTGGAGTTGGCGCAGCGAAGTGGTTTGGGCTGGCGCGGCAAGCACACCTTGTTGCTCAACCGCGAGGGCGGCTCGATGTTTTTTTTGGGCGAGGTGTTTGTTGATGTGGCGCTCAACCCCACGCCAACGCAGTCACCACACTGCGGCACTTGCAGCGCCTGCATCGATGTGTGTCCGACCCAGGCCATCATCGCCCCATACCGTTTGGACGCCAGGCGCTGCATTTCCTATTTGACGATTGAGCACCCCGGCGCGATTGATCTGGCCCTGCGCCCCCTGATGGGCAACCGCGTTTACGGCTGTGACGATTGTCAATTGGCCTGCCCTTGGAACAAATACGCCCAGATCAGTCCCGTCCCTGATTTCGCCGCCCGCAGCACCTGGACCGATGCCAACTTGCTGGCATGGCTGGCCTGGTC
>Ga0209033_1000162_pt1 | contig 36133 bp, 40 predicted proteins | sample LauGreFa1BDMLBDN_2_FD_188218 | JGI IMG/M metagenome (GOLD analysis project Ga0209033, IMG submission 188218) | Freshwater lake microbial communities from Lake Michigan, USA - Fa13.BD.MLB.DN (SPAdes) (version 2) | ecosystem: Environmental > Aquatic > Freshwater > Lake | place: Lake Michigan, USA...
TTAGAAGGGGAAAGTCATGTCCTTTAAGTTAATGTGTTAGCTATAATAAATACACTCTAAAATGAAGAATTCCAAGATAAAGGTTAAATACTCTAAACTAGGCAGGGAGAATATCTGGGGTGTTGCCCATTGTGGTAACAACTTAATAGAACTTGACACTAGGTTAAAGGGTAAGAAGCATTTGGAGATACTGGCTCATGAGTCACTTCATATATTGCTTCCTAACTTATCAGAAGAAGAGATTGTAAGGTTAAGTGTTGTACTGACTAAAACATTATGGTCTGAAGGTTATAGGAAGATAGACAATAGTACAGACATGCATTTACAGGATGGTAGTAAATAGATAATAATCCCTATTATATAATAAGTTTGTGTAATATAATAATTATTGTTATATTTGTAATGTGAATATATAAGCATTATGGAATACAACATACCAGTTAGTAAAAAAGATTATTATAAGGCAATATTGATGGTTTTGAATTTTAATTTAAACCTATCATCATTAGAACTAGATATCCTTTGCACAATGTTAAATAACAATATGCTAGAGGTTAATATAGATTCTAGGGAACATATTAGGAAGGTGCTTAACAAAGATAAGTTTATGACTAATAACTACATTAAGCGGTTGAGAAACAAAGGAATGTTATTAGACCACCCAGAGTTAAATAGGGTGTACTACATAAATCCAATTATTTTAAATATAATTAAAGACCGTAAGGTTAGTTTTGAATTCAAGCTAAATGACAGTAACTAATTATAAGATAAGTAATATAAAAAACTTTGAAGAGTTTCTAAACAAACTGTTTAATGGTTTAAAGTATTACCAGACAAGACATAAGAATTTTAAATTTAAGATTACTTATACAAAGGATAATATAGAACTTAAGACAATTAGATTTAATGAATCAGCTAATTGAGGATATATTATCAGAGATGAAACTCAAGCATGGGGTAACTAAGTTTGAGCTAGAGAAGATAATTGATTCTCAGTTTAAAGTATTACAGACTTCAATTCAGAATAAGGATTTAAGGCAAGTGTACTTTAAAGGATTAGGAAAGTTTAAACCAACAACATTTTTAATAGCACTAAAAGATGGGAGAGTTCATAAAAAAAACAAAAGAGATATTCCAGGGGTGGAAGAATCACATAACTGATAATGATGAAGTTAAGGATTTAGCTAATCATAGGATAAACATATGTAATGGTTGTTTTGTTATGGTTGATAAAACCTGTTCTAAATTAGTTTCTGAATCAGCAGTTAAAACATTTAAGTATAATGGTGAACTGAGGATTGAAGGACAAATTTATCCTGGTTGTGGTTGTCCATTAGTGGCTAAAACAAAATCACCTGATTCTTTATGTCCTTTAGGTAAGTGGTAAGATGAGGTTATATGAATTAGAGATAATCAGTAACGTTGTTTTAAATGGCAAGACTAAAAACAGCAATACTATTAAGAAGCTTTTTGATTTAGATAATATACAGGTAGAGGAGTTTGTTAATGAAAAGACAAACAAGCATGTTAAGAAATATTCTTTAATATATGAAAATAACATTTGCTATAAGGTTAATAAATCTTATGAAGACTTAAAAGACGTTATATTAAATAAATCAATACCTGTATTAGGATTTGCTGATAAGTTTAAAAGTAAACAAAGTATAAAAAAAGGGAAATGAAAGTAAAGTTAGATAAAAGCTTAGAAGAAAAAAACATTATAGAAAAATTTACAATAGATGGTAACTTTAAAATAGGTTCAGCTCTGTTAGAGTTAGAACGTGTAAATAAAGAGTTAAGATCTAGGATTGAAGGACTTGAGGAAGCTATGCAATTCTTTTCAGAATGGTATAACAAGACTCAGAGAGTAAACATACTAGTCCCAGAACATTTAGCTGGTGATACAACTAAATTAATAATATAATGGCTAAGAAACAAACAGAGGAAGTAAAAGTAACAGAAGTATTGTCAAATCCAAATAAAACAATTTCTATGAGTCTCTTAGAGTCTTATAGAAGAGTTTTATATCAAATAAAAATATTTTTTGATTCCATAGATTTTACTCAAATAGAAGAGATGGAGTTAAAGATTAAAACAGCCAAGTCTATCTTAGATGCAGGTAAAGTTTTAGGAGATAGCATTAGTTCTCTTGACGTCTTAGAAGAAAAAGTTAAGCGTGATGAGAAAGAGACTACAGTTAGAAAAGGAACTGCTGAAACAAGTTTATTTGAACAATAAGAATGGGATCTAATACACAGCATGTACCTCAAGTAGATAAGTTTGAACTTACTAGTGAATTTAGAGAAAGAGCAATCTACTTTAATAAGCACAAGATGTATACAGATTTACCTAAAGGTACTAGTCAGTATAAAGAGTTTTGGGAAGAGGAAGACTTTAGATGCAGACATGGATTTACAAATTCAGTAGGCATTAGAGTAACAGGTATTCATTATTTCTATTTAAACTACATTCAGATTAAAGCTGAAGACGTTGAAACTGGAAGAAAGAAAATGATGTTTCCTAGATTCCTAGATATTGATTATGACTACTTTCATTTAATAGATGTTTGTAGGATTAAGAAAAAAGGATTGATATTTTCTAAACCTAGAAGAACTGGATTTAGTTATAAGAATGCCGCACTAGTTGCACATGAGTATAATTTTTACAGGGATTCTAAATGTGTTATAGGAGCTTATTTAGATAGGTTATCAACTACCACTATGAATATGGTTCTTGATAATTTAAACTTCTTAAATGCTAATACTGAATGGAGAAAGCAAAGAAGTCCAGATACTAAAGATCATGTAAAGGCTAGATTTGAATCCCATGTAGATGGTGTTAAGGTTTGGAAAGGATATATGTCTGAGGTTACAAAATTAACTTTTAAAGACAACCCATTTGCATCTGTAGGATTAACTACAAGTGTTTTTGTATTTGAAGAAGCTGGTACTTTAATAAACTTAAAGGAAGCTTATGGAATGACAGAACCTTGTTGGAAAGATGGAGAGAATATGATTGGAATACCAATTATATTTGGTACAGGTGGAGATATGGAAGGTGGTACTGCAGACTTTGCTTATATGTTTAATAACCCTAAACAATACAATCTATTAGAGTTTAGTAATGTTTGGGAGGAAGGAAAAGAACAAGCTTTATGTGGTTGGTTTATACCAGCAACAAAAGGTAGGTTAGGTTCTTTTAAAAACACACCAATGGTAGATGAAGATGGTAACTCAGATGAGGCATTAGCTTTAGATTCTATCTTAAACTTAAGAGAAGCAAAGAAAACTGGACATGATCCTAAAGCATTACAAGATGCTATTACTCAGTATCCATTAACTCCAAGTGAATCTTTTTTAAGAAACTCTGGTACCATATTTGCTAGTTTTGAAATGCATGAATGGTTAGGTAAGATTGAAACAACTTCATCTATTAAAGAGAATAAGAAAAAGGTAGAGTTATATTTTGATATTAACAATGAGATTAAAGCAAGGTTAAATCCAGACTTGGTAGATGTGATAGATTATCCTTTACCAAAAGATAGGTTAAAAACTGGCTGTATTGTTCTTTGGGAAGACCCTGTTCCTAATCCACCTTATGGATTATACATTGCAGGTTGTGACCCATATGATCAAGATAAAGCAGAAACAAGTGAATCCTTGGGATCATTTTTTGTGTATAAAAGGTTTATGAGTAATGCTCAAACTTATGATCAGATTGTTGCAGAATTTACTGGAAGACCAGAAAGAGCTGATGATTTTTATGAGATATGCAGAAGAATGTGTATCTACTATAATGCTAAGTGCTTATATGAAAATCAATTAAAAGGCCTTAAAGGTTATTTTGAAATGAAGAACAGTTTACATTACTTATGTGAACAACCTCAGATTATTAAAGACATTGTAAGCAATTCTAAGGTAACAAGAGGATATGGCATTCACATGTCACAGCAAATAAAAGACCAATGTGAAATTTATTTAAAGCAATGGTTATATGAAGAGCGTGAAGATGTAGATGGAACAAAAATATTAAACTTACATACAATAAAATCCGTACCTTTGTTAAAAGAATTAATTTCTTATGATAGACAAAATAATACGGACAGGGTTATTGCTTTTATGTTGTGTATATTGCAATCTAAAGAAATGCATAAATTACACTTACGAGATTCAATGCCTAAAACATTACTTGAGATGGACTCCTTTTTTTCAAAGAAGCTATTTCAGAAAAACATACATAACAGAACACAATACTAACTTAATATAAAATAAAGTGGCTTTACCAGTACAAAAATTACCTTTTAGTAAAAAGGATGAAAGTTGGAAACAGGATACAATAAACTACTATGAGAGAATGTCTTATAGTTCTGTTGCATCTAATAGAACCACTAATTATAATAAGAAGATTAACTATGACTTATTCAACGGAAGGTTTAATAAAGCTGACTTAGAATATGTTTCAAATCCACTTGGATTAAAAGACAATGACTTCCCTGCTACATTACAACACTATGATATTATTTCTCCTTCTTTAAATTTATTAATTGGTGAAGAGACAAAGAGATCAGATAATTTTATTGTTGTTTCTGAAACTCCATTAGATATTAATAGAAAGCAAGAATCATTAAAGAAGAAGATTGTAGAGATGTTACAACAAAGGTTAATGGGGGAAATAGATCCTAGTACCATTGATCCAAACAATCCTCCTCCAACTCCTGAGCAAATAATTAAATATGAGAAACACAATATATCTGATTTAATTGAATCTCAAGCAAATAAGATATTAAAATATTTAAAGAAATCATTAAACACTAAAGAAACATTTAAGCGTGGATGGAAAGATGCTTTAATAGCAGGTGAAGAAATTTATTGGACTGGTGTAGCAAATGATGAGGTTTTGTTTAGACGTTGTAACCCATTAAACACTACAGTAATATTAGATGGTGATACAGAATACATTGATGACGCATTAGCTGTTATTGAGGTTAGGATGTTAGCACCAGCATCTATTATTGATGAGTTTGGTTCAGATTTAACTGCTGATCAAGTTGGTGAGATTGAAGAAATATCTAAAAGATTTACATCTAGTTATAACTTAGTAAACAATAACCCAACATTTAGTTTAGATAGAACTAATGGTGTTGTTGATACTGGTTTATCTAATTTCTCAACAATTAACACAACTGCTGGAGCATTTAATTCAGAGTTAATACGTGTAGTTAGAATAGAGTGGAAATCTTTTAAGAAATTATACCATTTAGAATATACTGATGAAAATGATTTACCTGTTGAACAAATAGTAGATGAATCTTTTAAGATTAGTATATTTAAACAAGTTTATGTAAATGCAAAAGTAGAAGAGTTTTGGATTAACGAAGCTTGGGAAGGAATAAAGATTGGAGATAGAATATATGTAAATGTTCAGCCTAAAGAGAACCAACGTAGAAGAATGGATAATCCATATTACTGCAAGTTAGGTTATACTGGTACTATTTACAATGCAACAAACAGTGTTTCTGTTTCTCTTTTAGATAGATTAAAACCATATCAATATCTTTACAACATTATATCTTATAGATTAGAATTAGCTTTTGCTAGTGATCAAGGTAGGATATTTTTAATGGACTTAGCACAAATACCTAGGTCTGAAGGAATGGATATTGAAAGATGGATGTATTATCTTAAAGCAATGAAGATAGCTTTTATTAACTCTCATGAAGAAGCTAGTAAAGGAAGTCAAACTGGTAAGATATCACACTTTAATCAATTCCAATCAATTGACTTAAGTTTATCTAACACCATTCAACAATACATTCAAACTTTAGATTATATTAAAAGTCAAGCTGCTTTTATTAGTGGTGTATCTCCTCAAAGATTAGGCGCTATACAAAATAGAGAACTTGTAGGTAATGTTGAACGTTCAGTAGAACAGTCTTCATTAGGCACAGAGTACTTGTTTGACTCTCATGATGAATGTAAGCGTAAAGTTTATGTGGGATTAATAGAGTGTGCTAAAATAGCCTTTAGAAAAGGTAAGAAGGTACAATTTGTTTTAGATGACATGGGTATTGAATTATTAAACATTGAAGAATCTCAATTAGACAATTCTGAGTTTAATGTTTATGTTACTGATTCATCAAAAGATCAAAGTGTATTACAAGCATTAAAGCAATTAGCTCAATCTGCATTACAAGCTGATAAAGCTGATTTAAGTACTATCATTAATAGTTTAGTTAATGACAGTCCTAAAGATATGATAAGAGCAATACAACAAGGTGAAGAGGCTAAATACAAACGTATGGCTGACTCTCAAAAACAACAACTTGACTCTCAAGAAAAAATGCAACAAATGCAACTTCAAGAGAAACAAGCTGATAGAGACCTTGAACAATATAAAACTGATACTTCTAATCAAACTAGAATTCAAGTTGCTGAGATTAATGCAATGAGAAGTATGACTGGTCCTAGTGATGTTAATGAGAACTTAATACCTGATGCTTCAGAAGTTGCTAATTTAGCTTTAAAAGAAAGAGATATATCATCTAAAGCATTTATGGAGCAAAGTAAGTTAATTCATGATAAACAAAAACATGACAAAGAACTTAGCATAAAAGAAAAAGAAATAAAGCTGAAAAGTGATATTGAAGATAAGAAGATTCAAGCCATTAAGATTCAAAATCAAAATCAAATAGAATTAGCTAATAAAAAAGCTAGTCTAGATAGAGATTTAATGAATAAAAAAATGGAAATAGAAAAATTAAAAATAAAATCATCTAACAATAAAAAATAAAAAAAATGGCATTACCAGCTTTTACAAATGTATCAAAAAACCCTTTTGCAACAAAAGAGTGTATTGATATTTTAAACTACAGAATAGAACAAGAAGAGTATTCTAGTAGACTTTACCACGCAATGTCTTTATGGTTAAATGATAATGGGTATATTCATGCTCATAAAGTTTGGCAGACAGATGCTGATGGAGAAATGGTTCACGCAGGTTGGGCTAAGACTTTCTTGTTAGATATGGGCGTTATGCCTAAAGTACCTTCATTAAAAGAACCACCTCAATCATTTGCAGGTCTTCCTGACATCATAAGAAAGTCATTTGATCATGAAGTAATGGTTACTAAGCAATGTAATGATTTAGCAGTTCAAGCCTTAAAACAAGGTAATCATTTGCTTTATCAACTTGCTATTAAATTCTTAAATGAACAACAAGAGGAGATGGGTAAAGTACAAACCTTAGTTGATCAATTAGAAACTTTTGGTACTGATAAGATAGCATTACGTCTATTTGATCATGAATTAAAAGAAAAGTAAAAAACAAATAGCCATAAGGGTAAAGATTTAATTTACTCTAAAGCTTGCAAAATATAACAATTATTATTATATTTAATACTATAACAACATGGGAAAAAGTAAAAACAACACAACAGACCTAATAGACAATCCTTTTGGGGCATTTAAAATACTAAAAGGAGAGTTTGCACCACCATCTGATGAAGATGATATTCAGGATGGTGAAGAGGGGATTCTTAAGGAAGAACCTAATGATTTAACTGAAACTTCTGAAACAGAAGAAGACCGTTTAAAGAAAGCTGACAAGGCACTTGAGAAGATAGCTGAAAGAACAGCTAAAAAGGCTAAAGGTGAAACAATTCAAAGCAGTCAATTCAAAGAAAGTAATTTTGAAGATGATTCTGATTATTCAGATGATTCAGATAATGAAGAGACCTCAGCTTTTAAAGAATTCACAAAGAACCTTTATCAAAAAGGAGTCCTTGATTTTGATGATTCAGATGAAGATTTTGAAGAATCAGAAGAAGGTATTGAAAAGCTAGTTAATAAAACTGTTGGAAACAGGATTACTAAATGGGTTAATGATTTACCTGCAGATTACTCTAAATTTTTAGAATTTGTTCAAAGTGGTGGTAAGCCTAAAGATTTTTTAAATGTTTATTATGGCAATCATTCATGGGAGTCATTTGATATTGAAGATGAAAACAAACAAGCATTAGCTGTTGAAGAGTCATTAAGATTAAGTGGTGAAGATGAAGATGAAATAAGAGATATGGTTGATGAATGGAGAGATAATGGTACTTTAGAAAAAAGAGCTAAATCTGCATTAGTTAAACTACAAAAAAATGAAGCTATTCAAAAGCAAGAGATTGTTGAAATTCAAAAACAACAAGCTGTTAAGCAAAAGGAAGCTCAAAAGCAATATTGGGATGGATTTAAAAATGACCTGTTTTCAAGAGAAAATATTAAAGGTTTTAAACTTACTCCAAAATTAAAAGAAAAGCTTTGGGACCATATGACAGCTATTGATAGAAGTACAGGTAAAACTGCATATCAAAACTCAATAGACAATAACAATGAAGCATCACTTTTATTTGCTTTACAATCAATGTTAGACTTTGACATCTCTAAATTAGAGAAACAAGTTGAGACTAAGGTTAGTAACAAATTTGGTAAAATGCTTAAAAATTACAGCAAGACAAGTAAGGAGAAAATCTCAGGAGGATCAACTTATGGAAATGAAGATGGAAGTAATCCATTTGCTGCTTTCAGAAAAATACAATAGATATTTATAAACTTAAAATATAACTTAAAATGCAATTAAATGACTTACAGATAAGTACTGGTAACTGGCACACAGGTTTAACTCAGGCATCTCACTTATCAAACTTTTTCTTAACTGAGCCAGCATTGGCTTCAGAAGTAATTGTTCGTGTGTATAACAAAATGAATGGCTACAAAAACGCTTTATCATTTTTAACTTCAGGAACTGGAAGAACCAAAGGATTAGACAATATTGTTTACCGTTGGCCTTTAATGGGAGATAGCCAAAAAGCTGTTCCTATTTCAGTAGCTCAATCAACTTATAATGATGGTGCTTCAACTCCTGGTATTGCTAATACAACTTTCCGCATTGGTTTACCTGAAAAATGGTTTAGCCTAGGTGACGTGTTAGTATTAGATGATAATAGCTACTCTGTTCGTGTAATGGAAGAGCCTTATTCTGATGGTACTGATTTTGTATACACTTTACAATTAGTAACAAAAGATCCTACTATGTATGTTCCTCAGTCTTTATTGGCTCAAGGAAAAGAATTATCAAAAGATTTCAACGTTGTTGAACATGATCATTCTCGTACTTCAGGAGATACAGTTTATGCTACACCATTTATGATGGAGAATTACATGACTACATTTCGTAAAATGTATTCTGTTTCAGGTGCTGCACAAGCAAAAGTATTAAAAATTGGAATGATGAATCCAACTGGCAAAGAAGTTTCTTATACTTGGGTGAAATACGCTGAGTGGGAATTTTGGGCTCAATGGATGGATGAAATGGAAATTGCTTATATCTATGGTAAGGGTAACGTTAATAAAAACGGTACTACTTCTATGAAAGGTACTTCTGGTAATCCTATCTTTACTGGTGCTGGTTTAGAAGAGCAAATTGCTCCAGCTAACAAGCGTAAGTATACAAACTTAACTGAACAAGTTCTTCGTGACTTTATGGATGATTTATCATACAATGGTACTGAAGATGGACCTCGTGAATACGTTGCACTTTGTGGACGTCAATTTATGAACTTGTTTGACCAAGCTATGAAAAAATCAATGTCTAACTACACTTTAGTAGATAGCAAATTCATTACTGGTACAGGTCAAGAATTAGCTTTAGGTGGTCAGTTCAAAACTTATGTAGGTTTGAATGGTGATAAAATTACACTTAAAGAATGTCCTTTATATAACTCTGTAGTACGTAACCGTACTTTACATCCACAAACTGGTAAACCAGCTGAATCATACAAAGCTACTTTCTTAAACTTTAAGATGAATAGCAATGGTGAGTCTAACGTTATGAAAGTATACCACAATGGTCGTGAAATGGCTTCAACTTATATTGAAGGATTAGCTTCTCCATATGGTATGAAGAAAAACGGTACTTCATCTAGCCCAGTAGATGGTTATGAATTCCACGTATTAAGTGAGTGTGGTATCATGTTGAAAGATCCAACTGATGCAGGTCAATTCATCTTAGACGTAGAATCTATTTCTTAAAAATTCAAAGGCTTTAAAAGGTGTGCCTCCAATACACCTTTTATTTTTTTTTAAAAAGGTAAAAGTAATTTAAAAAACAAACAACAAACAAAAAATCATATGAAATTTGAAGGACCAGAATTAATAAAGATTAAAAGAAATCCTAAAGTAGGATATTTTGGATTAGTATCTTATCCAAAGTCAGTAACAGTATTAACTTGCCAGTTGGGTGCAAAGGGTGGATTTAATACAGGAATAACTGAAGATGAAGAAAGATATTTTGAAAAAGCACTAGATTTAAAACCCAATGAGCTAACAAAACATAGCAAATGGTGGGGAGAAATTTTTAACGTTGAACATCCTTTTAGATTGTTTAATGATAAAAAAACTGAGATTGTATTGGATAATCCATTAAATCAGTTAAAATATAAAGTGCTTTTAGCTCACACAGATGTGGCTAATTCAGAAATAGGAAGAAGTAAACCAGGCATATTGTTCTACATTGATGATGAAGAATTAAAAGCTAAGGAAGAACTTAAGACCTTAAACTTTGAACTAGAAGGAATGAAACTAATCTTATCTTTAACAGGAGAAGAGAAAAAAGGAGCTCTACGTTTATTTGGTAAATCAGGTCTTGACTTAATGAGTGATGATGTTGCATCAGCACATTTAATGCAAGAAATGAAGAAAAACCCAAAAACCTTTTTTGATATCATAACTGATAAAGAAATTAAAGGTAAAATGTTTGTTCAAGAATTGGTTGAAAGGAAGTTAATAAAACGCTCAGGTAATTACTACGTTCATGGTGATGACACTATTGCAAATAGTACTGAAGAATGTGTACAGTTTTTTAACAACCCTAAGAATCAATCTGTTAAACTATCATTAGAAGGTAAATTAAAGAAATCTAAAAAAACAGAATAAATTGACTATAAGTGAAGCACATAGAGCATTTAGATTTGGTTTAGACAAGATGGATGGTTTAAATGCACCAAACTTCTTGCCTGAAGAAATCGACTTGCTTTTAAATCAAGCTCAAGAAAGGTTTATTAAACAGCGTTATGATAACACTAATATTAAAAGAACTGGTTTTGAGCAAGATGAAAAAAGGACTGAAGATTTAAAAGAGATACTAGAAAGCAAGATTCTTTCACCTTCTACAACAATTTCAAGTGGTAGAACTGCAATTAATTCTGCGTTTTTTACACTTCCTTCTGATAATTGGTTTATAATTTGGGAAAAAGCATATATAAATTGTGCAACTTGTAATACAACATTTACAATTTCAACTTAATTAATATGCCAACTTATACTTATACTAAAGACAAGTCTGTTATTGGAGAAGGAGAAACTGTAACTTATTCAGTAGTAACTACTGATTTTGGAACTGGAACATTATATTGGACTAATTCTGGAACAACTGTAGCTGCTGATTTTTCAGATAACTTAAATAGTGGTTCTATAGCAATTACAAATAATACTGGAACATTAACAAGAACTGCTGCTGTAGATTTGTTTTCTGATACTGGTGAAACACTTATAGTTCAATTAAGGACAGTAAGTACTTCTGGAACAATTGTTTTTGAAGGTTCAACAGTTATAGTTAATGACTATATAACAATAAATGGAATTGAAGTTGAGGTTAGGCCAGCAACACATATGCAACTTGAACTGATTAAAAATGATCCATTTAAAGGGCCAGACAAAACAAAAGTTCTTAGATTGTTATATAAAAATTATGTAGAGATTATTCCAGCAAGTGATTGTACAGTTTTAAAATATGTTTATAGATACATTAGAACTCCAACACCAGTTTCTTTATCAGGTAATGTGACATTCTCACTATCACAACATACTCATCAGGAAATAGTAGATGAAGCTATTAAGATAGCATTAGAAGGAATAGAAGGAAAACGTAATCAAACATTTACACCAATAATAGATAATCAAAAAGAATAACTAAAAAAAAATTTAAAAAAATGGCTAAAATAAGCAATATTAAACCAGCATACTTCTTAGGAACTATGATAACCAACCCTAAAGTCTTGGGTGGTAAGGTTGCAGATATGATAACTGCAATGACAGAAAAAAAGACTGTTACTCAATTAACATCAATAAGCACAGGTGTTAGTTTAAATGCACAATCAGGTGTTGTTACAACATTTGCTTTAACTACAGCTGCTAGTACAGATTGTGGTTCATTTACAGTAACTAATAACAAATGTTTTTCTAATTCAGTAGTTATAGTAACTGTTGGTAATTCTGGAACAGGTTGTCCAGTAGCAACAATTACATCAACTTCTAATGGTTCATTTGTAGTAAAATTAAGAAATGTTCATACAGCAACAGCTCTTAATAGTGCATTAACAGTAAATTTTCAAATAATATAAATATTAATTTTAAACTTAAAAAATAATGAATAATTTAAACAGAGTACAAAGCATTTTTATTGGTGATGGTACAGGGTTACCAGCTGATAATGCTACAATTTCTTCAGTAACTTCAGGCATCGTTGGTGTTTATGGAGCTGATATGACTGCATTGAATCCTGCTGGAGGAGATACAATCACAACACAACCTGCAATTTATATTGTAGAAGGCAAAACTGATTCTTCAGGAACTAGTTATGTAAAGCGTTCAAGTAAAATTGATGGAGCTTCAGTTATTTCTTATCAAGCAGATTCTTATTCTCCAGCTAAACGTGAAGTTTGGGCTTTAGGATACAGTCGTTCTGCAGCAACAGGAACTATTGAAGTTAATCCTGATACTACTTACAACTACACAATCCGTTTTAAGAATGATAAATTTATCTATTCTGAGCGTCCAGAAGTATTAAATGTATCTTTTACATCTTCAACTACTGCAACTCAATTATCTATTGCAACTCAAGTTGCTAGTTCAATTAACAATAGTTCTTTTAAAAAGAATGTTATTGCTGTTGTTGTTGGTGATGGAAATTTAGCTTATGGATTAAATGGTGCAAGTAACTATGGTGTTGAAATTACATCTAAAGATGTTGAACAATTTATCAATACTACTTATACCTTAAACCAAGTTTATTTTGCAGTATTTGTAAATGATGCTACTGGTTTTGGAACTACAACTACTTGTACTCAAATACAAGCATTTGCTTATGGAACTGGTACTTACAATCAAGTTTATTCTTTAGAGAATAAGTGTTTTGGAACTGAAGGAGTTATGAACAGACGTCAATGGCCTATTCCAGTTCTTGATTATTCAAGTACTTCTGCGCTTGTATCAAGTTTAGCAATTACTCCAACTGTTGCAGGAACTGCAGGTGAAGACAAAGTTACTTTTAGTGCTACTGTTGCTGCAATTGTTCGTGCAGGAGAAAAAGTGGAATTAGGTGGTATTAATTATGAAATTAAATATTTTATAAGTGCTACTGTAGCTATTTTAACTAGTGTAATTACTGGTTCAACAATGACTACTTCTGCTGCAAAAGTTCGTTATAAGTATGATACTATAACTATTGAATTTAATGATGCTATTAACACTCCAACAGGAGTTGTTGCTGTAGCTAATAAATCAGTAACTATAGCTGTACCTGCAATTAATGCTGCTGGAGCATACAATTCACTCTCCACTGCTGGCACAAATCTAAAGGCTGTTCTTGATGGTTGGATGACAACTACTCCAAGAGCCTTTGCCAACATTTCTATATAATACTTTTACCCTTTGTTGTTTATCCCAGGCCGTTTTATTTATATATCTCGGCTTGGGATTTTTTTAAATCAAACTAAATATGGCATTAAGACCCACAATACAACTCTGCTTAACAGCAAATTGTTCTACACTATCATTTACTGAAACAACTGGTGTGTATAATGCAACAACAAACCCTTATGGGTATGGTGCTCCTAATATAACTATAGCTAATGCTGTTAGTGGTTCTTTAGTTATAACTGCACCAGATTTAACTACCTATACAATCTCAATACCCCCTAGTGACAATCCAGACTTATCAACAACAATAGTTTTAGCTACTCTTGGTGGAAGAACTTCTGTAGAAGATGGTTTTTGGAACTTTGAATACACTATAACTGATGTATACACAACTCAATATGTAGTTGAACAAGGTTACTATTTTTATTGCCAATCAGAATGTTGTGTTGCTAAACTATTAACTAAAATAGATTTAGATGACTGCATGTGCAATAAACAAAATACAAAAAATTTAGATGATTATACTAAGGCTAAAACCCTTTTACAATCTTTAAAAAATGCTGCTTCATGTTTAAATAATACAAATTATTTAAAAGCAAAAGCTTTATTAGAAAAAATATGCAGAAATTCTAATTGTAAAACTTGCAATTAAATTAAAAATAAACTATATTAATATATAATAAAATGTGTGTAAATTGTAATGATAATGTAAACGCAGTAGTTGTTTATTCTGGCCCTGCAGGACCTCAAGGTGTTGCTGGGTTAAATGCTAGTATGACTGCAGCTAGCGTTACTTCTAATACAATAGCTTCACTTGGATCAATAACATTTGCATTAACACCAAATTTATTAAATTTAGGGTGGACTGTTTTAACAAGAATACGTGTTTCAGCAATAGGTAATGTTGCTTATATGGAGGGTTTAATAACTGCAGTTAGTTCTAGCAGTGTAACAATTACTTCAGATTATTCTTTTGGAAGTGGAACATTTGCATCTTGGACATTATCTATTACTGGAGCAACAGGAATTAATGGTACAAATGGTACAAATGGAACTAATGGAACAAATGGAACTAATGGAACAGCAGGTGTAAATGCATTTACAAAAACATCAGTAATTGCTGCTGGTCCAGTTAATGAATACATAATAACAGTATCAACATCTACTTTGTGGATGTCTGTTGGTCAAGTTCTTTACATTGAAAATTGTGGTTATTTTCAAGTTCTTTCATTTAGTCCAACAGCTATAGTACAAGTATTAGACTTGTTATATCCTGGAAATAATCCTGGAAACTTAGTCCCAAATTTAAATATAAGTCCTGGAGGTATTTCTGGATTAGGTCAAACTACTGGAACATATTCTCCAGTACTTACTGATGCTGTTCCTACTGTAATTTCTTCAACAAATACTGGTTTTTTTATTGAAACAGGGAAATTAGTTCATGTAGAGATAAATGTAGATTTTCCTGCTAGTGGATTTGGAAATGGAACTATTTACAGTTTAACATTACCATCTGGTAAAAATCCTGCAAGATCTAATCAATATATTTGTGGTAGTATTTATAATGGAACACTTGGTGATTATTATACATTAAAAGCTAGATTAATAGCAGCTACTAATAAATTTGAATTATATACTATAAGGCAAACCACAACAACAGACCTTGCTATTAATTCAACATCTCCATTTACAGTAGATACAAATACAGTTCTTTATTTATCATTTACTTATGAACAAGTATAGTAATGACTCAAACAGAATTAACAACAAATATATATAAGTTTATGTGCTGTTCTGGTAATATGGCTGAAGAAGTAGCTACATTATTAGTATCTGGTGATAAATCTTGTAAAACAAAAATAGATAATATATTATTAATAAATGATTATATAGACCAATTAGTTAAATATGATTTAACAGTTGATGCTAATAATTGTTTGACTGCTAATGAGTTTGATTTAATTTATAATAATGCATCTGTGTTATGTAAATTATGTGACTGTTAGTATTAAAAATTTAAAAAAATGGTAAGATCAGATCAAAGCAAAAGTTATTTATCGGAACTAGTCAGTTTAAGCAAACGTAATCTAGTAGCAATTGGTTATCAACAAATAACCATTACTGGTTCAGTATCTAGTTTCACAGTACCAGCAGATGCTAAATATGCACTATGTGTACTTGAATCAACTGCAACAGGTATTGCTGTTAGATATTTAGAATTAGGTGGTTTAACTTTGCCTACAACAACTACAGGCCTACCTAGGTCTACTGGAGACTCATTTGATATTCAAGGAGCTCAAAATTTAACAAACTTTAGAGCAACTCAAGCTCAAGCAGGAACACATGTTTTGAATGTAGTTTATTACAAATAAAAATAAAATGGGTAAATTAATAAAACGTCCAGTTAAAAGCCAAATACTTGGTAGTAGTTCTTTTTTAAAAACAAGAAGTAACAACCCATTTGGCTTTAAAACAACGTCTGATATTTTTGCACCTCCTTTAGGTTCAACAATTTATACAGTTGCAACAGGAGGAGTTATTACCCAAGTTGGTGATTATAAGGTTCATACCTTTAATTCAAGTGCTAACTTTGTAGTTTCTACTTTAGGAACTGACAATACTGTAGAATATTTGGTAGTAGCTGGTGGAGGTGGAGGTGGGATTTTAATTTCTGCTGGTGGTGGAGCTGGTGGGTTATTAACAGCAACAGGATTATCAATATCAGTTCAATCTTATCCAGTAGTAATAGGCAGTGGCGGTGGTGGTTCTACAGTAAGAACTTCTCGTGGAGCAAGTGGTGTTAATTCATCATTTAATGCAATAGTATCAACGGGTGGCGGTGGCGGTGGAAGTGATAATGATGGTTTTTATAATGCGGCAATAGTAGTTGGAGCAAATGGTGGAAGTGGCGGTGGAAATTCTTATCCAGGTCAAATTGCAGTTGGAGGCCTTGGAATTGTAGGTCAAGGAAGAAATGGTGGTGGAACAAGTAGTGGTTCAGTTGCTGGTGGTGGTGGTGGAGCTGGTGCTATTGGAGCTAATGGTGTTGGTTCTATTAGTGGAACTGGAGGTATTGGTTTACAAAATTCAATAACAGGAACAACTACATATTATGCTGGTGGCGGTGGCGGTGGTTCTTACGCAGGAACAGCTGGAGTTGGCGGTACTGGAGGCGGTGGCAATGGAACTAATAATGCTTCTGCTGGACTTCCTGGAACTGTTAATACTGGTGGTGGTGGTGGTGGAAGTGGGTATAATGGTGGGTTTGCAAAAGGTGGTAATGGTGGAAGTGGAATAGTAATAATAAAATATAAATCTCCAGCTGGTCCTTATTCAGTAAATGCACAAGCATATTTTACTCAAGTAACTGCTAATGGTGGAAGTTTAACAGAAAGTGAAAAAGTTAATATCAATACTTTTATTGGTGCTTTAGGAACTGACTTTGCTGAGTTTGATAGATTGTGGATTCATGGATTAAGTGATTCAGTTGCTGCAAGAACAAGTTTAGTAAACCCAACAAGTACAATGATTACAGCGGTTAATTCTCCTACGTTTACAGCAAGTCAAGGTTATACAGGAAATGATGTTAATTCTTATCTTGAATCTAATTTTAACCCATCAATAGGAACTAATAAATACACAAGAAATTCATGTAGTTTTGGAGTTTATTCTTTAACTAATACAAATGAATTGGCTATTGATATTGGATTATATGATGGTAATTTTTCTCAATTAAGATTAAGAGAAGGCGGTTTGGCTTATGTAAGTATAAATGATGCTGGTGCAACACAATCTATTACTAATGCATCTTCAACTTCTTTATTTTCAGCGGTTAGAACTTCTTCAACTACAAATAATATTTATAGAGCTGGTTCTTTGCTTAGTAATTATACTGTAGCAAGTTCAGGGTTGCCTAATATTAGTTTTTATATGTTAGCAAGACATAATAATTATGGTGGAGGGTCTTCTGATTTTTCATCAAGAAAAATTAGTGCTTCTTTTATAGGTAGTGGAATAATAAATCAAGCTAATTTTTATACAGCAATTCAAACATTAGGAACTTCAATAGGGTGGGCAGTTTAATTATGAATACATTTTATAAAATATCAAAATTAGATGCTAACAAGGTTAGCAGTTTTGAGTATGAAGTAGGTTATGAATTTAATCCATTTTGTTCTGAACAAGTTGATGGAACTTATTTAGTTAGCGTTGATTTAGTTGAACAATTAAAAGATAACGAAAATATTAAAAAAGTTGATTGGATTCAATTAGAAATAATTGATAAAACACAAATAAATACTAAAGAAACTTCAATTTAAGCATGGCAAATTTTGCACTTATAAAAGAAAGCATTGTGATAGCTGTAATAGTTATTGATAATGAAAAATTACTCTCTAATGGAGTTGAAGTTGAACAATTAGGTATTGACTTTATAGATTCTTTAAATATTAAAAGTATTTATGATTATGATACTATAAGACAAACATCTTATAATTCTAACTTTAGAAATACTTATGCTGGAATAGGATTTACTTATGATAGTGTAAATGATGTTTTTATTTCGCCTAAGCCATACGAAGATTGGATTTTAGTAGATTTTAAATGGACAGCACCAATACCTTATCCAAATGATGGTAATCATTATATTTGGAAAGATGGTGACTGGGAAGAAATTATTACAGGAGCCTTAAACTAATAATGAATTTTAATACAAGTATAACTGACATATTACAACTTCACAGAAGTATACTTACAGATTTACAAAAAAGATTAGGTAGTTCACAAGGTTCAATAACATTAACAACATCAGGAACAAGTGGTGCATCAACTCTTATTGGTAACTCTTTAAATATACCAGTGTATTCTGGTGGTGGAACTACCTCATGGGGTTCAATTACTGGAACATTAACAAGTCAAACAGACTTAAATACTGCATTACTAGCTAAAGTAACTGGCAATGCATCAATTACAGGAGCAACTAAAACTAAGATTACTTATGACTCAAAAGGTCTAGTAACTTCAGGTGCAGATGCAACTACTGCTGATATAGCAGATAGCTTAAATAAGCGTTATGTAACTGATGCACAACAAACTATTATTGGTAACACAAGTGGTACTAATACTGGAGATAATGCAACTAACTCACAATATAGTGGTTTAGCTGCTAGTAAACAAGATACATTAGTTTCAGGTACTAATATTAAGACTATTAATTCAACTACTTTATTAGGTAGTGGAAATATAACAACTGGTAGTGTAACAAGTGTAGGGGTATCAATGCCAACTGCTTTTACAGTTACTAATAGTCCTATAACAGGTTCAGGTACTATTGCAATAACAGGTGCTGGAACTACTTTAGAATACATTAGAGGTGATGGTACTTTATCAACATTTCCTTCATTAACTGGATATGTTCCTTATACTGGAGCAGTAGCAAATGTTAATTTAGGTGAATTTGGTCTTATTTCAGGGCAAATTACTTTTGACCAAACACCAACTGGAACTGCTGGAGTAGGTGTAATGAGATGGAATGATACTGATGGAACAGTTGATTTAGGATTAAAAGGTGGAAATGTTACTTTACAAATTGGTCAAGAACAACTTGTAAGAGTTGTTAATAAAACAGCTACTAATATAACATTATTAGAATCAAATTATCAAGCAGTTAGATTAACAGGAGTACAAGGTCAAAGATTAAAAGTTGATTTAGCATTATCTACAACAGATGGATTAAGTGCTGAAACAATAGGTTTAGTTACTGAAACAATAGCAAATAATCAAGAAGGATTTGTAACCACAAGTGGATTAGTTAGAGGTATTAATACAACTGGAAGTTTACAAAGTGAAGCTTGGGCAGATGGAGACATTTTATATTTGTCACCAGCAGTTGCTGGTAGAATAACAAAAGTAAAACCAAGTGCACCAAATCATTTAGTTATTATTGGTTATGTTGTTCATGCTCATATAACACAAGGAACTATATTTGTTAAAGTAGATAATGGTTATGAGTTATCAGAATTACATGATGTATATGCGCCAACTCCATTAAATAACGATGGAATATTTTGGAATACTGCAAATGATAGATATCAAAATAATACAATAGCAGGAGCGCTTGGGTATACACCATATAATGCAACTAATCCATCTGGTTATACAAATAATACAGGAACTGTTACATCAGTTTCTGGGACTGGAACTATAAGTGGTCTTACTTTAACAGGAACTGTTACTAATAGTGGTTCATTAACTTTAGGTGGAACATTAAGTTTAACATCTTTAAATGTAACTACAGCTTTAGGATATACACCATATAATGCTACAAATCCTAATGGGTATACAACTAATGTTGGAACTGTAACTAGTGTAGCAACAGGAACAGGATTAACTGGTGGTACTATAACAGGCTCAGGAACAATAAGTTTCTCAACAGCAGCAGTAGGTACTTGGGCAGCAACTCCATCTTCAGCTAATTTAGCTTCTGCAATGACTGATGAAACTGGAAGTGGAAGTTTAGTTTTTGGTACATCACCAACATTTACTAATTCAATAACTGTAAATGGGTCTACAATTTCTGGTTACAATACTACTCCTTTAGAAGGAGCAATTAAAGATGGTGTAACAAGTATATTAGGAGATTTAAGCACTTGGACTACTGGTTGTTATCAAGGAAATGTTTTATATTCTGAAACTTCTTCTACAACAATAACATTTGGTCAATTGTGTTATAGAACAAATGTAGGTCAATGGGGTTTAGCAGACGCAACTTCATTTGCTGCAGCAGCATATTACATGTTAGGTATTTGTCTTAAAACAACAACAGGACCATCTCAACCAACTTCTATTTTAATTAATGGGTTTGTTGAAAGTACATATGTTGCTGATTTTAAAGTAGGTGAGCCTCAATATATGACAACAACTGCTGGTAGTATGAGTAAATCAGCACCAGCATCATCAGGTAATATAGTTAGAATAATAGGAAATACTTTTTGGACAACAGCATTACAAACAAATGCAAAATGTATTTTACATTTTAATCCAGATAAAACTTGGATAGAATTAACATAAGTTATGAAAATTAACGGAGTAGATACAACAAGTATTTCTAAATTAAATGGCACATCATTGTCTTTAATTTCAAAATTTGGAGGAGTTAGTTTACCAGCAGGAGCTTCTTATATTGTTGCAACTGGAGGTACATTAACTCAAGTTGGAAATTATAAGATAAGAACATTTACTTCTACTGGTAGTTTTGTTGTAACTCAATTAGCATCATCAGCACCAAACAATGTAATAAAAATATTAGTTGTTGGTGCAGGTGGAGGAGGAGGAGGACAATATGTAGGAGGAGGCGGAGGCGCAGGAGGATTAATAGAAAACACAAGTTATTCTTTATCTAGTGGTGCAACAACATATGCTGTAGTAATTGGTTCAGGAGGAGTAGGAAGTAATAATTATTTAGTTTCTGGTACAAATGGAGCAAACTCATCATTTGATTCTAATGTTTCAGTAGGTGGAGGTGGAGGAGCAAGTCATGGTTCTTTAGCACTTACTGGGGGATCAGGAGGAGGAGGTTGTGGTGTAACAGTAGGTCCAGCAGCAAATGAATTAGGTGAATCGGGAACAGCAGGACAAGGTAACTCTGGAGGCAATGGTTCAGGTTCAGGTCCATATTATGGAGCAGGTGGAGGAGGAGGATTTTCATCATCTGGAGGAACTGGCACAGGAACAAATGGAGGAAATGGTGGTAGTGGAGTATTATCAGCAATAGATAGTAATTATTATAGTGGTGGAGGAGGTGGTTCAGTTTATACTACTTCTGGCACAGCAGGTACTGGAGGAATTGGTGGAGGTGGAGATGGAGGATTAGGGGGAGATGGAGTTTCTGGAACTGTAAACACTGGAGGGGGTGGAGGAGGAGCAGAAAGAAATGGTGCTGGAACTGGAGGTAACGGAGGTAGTGGAATAATTGTTATAGCATATTATAGTCCATAACAAAAAAATCCATATATTTGCATAAATTTTAAAACAAAATAACATGAAAAAAGTAAAAGAAGCAACTCAAAACTTGGAGATATTGATACACAATTCTCCATTAACAACAGCTCAACGTAATACATTAGTCGATGGATTAAAGTTATTATTTGAAGCTGCAATCAAATCAGCTCCTGTAGATGAAGAAGAAGTTCCTAGTGAACTAACTGCTACAGAAGAGGTTTAGTTTTAAATTAAGAATTATAATAATTAAAGCATATTAGGTATTGTCAGGCATTAGCCAAAGTTAAAATAATAATAACAAGAAAAAAGACAAACTATTATGCTTTAATTTAAAATTTATCTACACTATTAGTGTTAAAATTTTAAAACATTTACTATGGAAATCAAAGAACATTTTTTATCACCAAAGCAATATTTTGCTGGCCCAACTAAAAAAGAATGGGTTTTTTTACATCATACTGCTGGATGGGATAATCCTATTCAAACTATTGATATATGGAATAGAGATACTCAAGGTCAAATAGCAACTGAGTTTGTTTTAGGTGGACCTAGTATTAAAAACAAAGAACATGTTTGGGATGGTGTTATGGTTCAAGCATTTCCTACTGGTGGTTATGCATGGCATTTAGGAACTGGTAATAATTCAATGCACAAGAATTCTGTTGGAATTGAAGTGTGTAATTTTGGACAAGTTGTTAATGGATTAAACTATGTAAAGGTACCTGTACCTGCAGATCAAATAGTTAAATTAGATAAGCCATTTAGAGGTCATCAGTTTTTTCATAAGTATAGTGATAAACAAATTAAAGTTTTAAAAGAATGGATTTTGTTTATTGCAAAGCGTGATTCAATAGATGTTACTAAAGGACTTGTTGAATTAATTAAAACAAAAGGTGCTCATGCTGCTTTTGATTTTTTTGACTTAGCATATTGTGCTTCTCATAAAGGATTATGGACACACACTAATGTTAGAAAAGATAAGATAGACATGTTCCCTCAAAAAGAATTAGTAGAAATGTTATTAAGTTTATAAATATTTTAAAACATAAATAATGAAAAAATATACAATAGAAGAATTAAAATCTCAATTTTTATTAAATAAACACACTTGGTTTACTGACATTAATTTTGTTGGTATCCGTTCAACTGCTAATTTACCTAATCAATTTGATGATTTATTTGGAATCATAGATAAAGACACAATAGAATGGTTTACTTGTACTACAAATGCAGGTACTCATTGGTTAAAAAACTTGTTAAACTCAAAAGGAACAGCTTTATTAAAGCCAGCTCAATATCTTAATACTTGGAAGATAGGAATGCACCAAGGTAAGTATGAAGCATTTTGTCAAGTAAAACCAGTAACTGTTTATAGAGATAAAAACTTTAATGATAAAGCAGAAGAAAGTTTAGTAACTGATACAGGGTTGTTTGGAATAAATATACATAGAGCTAGTGAAAAAAGCATATCAAGTATAGTAGACAAATGGAGCGCTGGTTGTCAAGTATTAAATAATCCTATTGACTTTAGTAAAGTTTTAGCAGCTGCCAAAAAATCAAAGAAGCCAGCATTTACTTACACACTATTAAAAGAATTCTAAATGGACCAAATTTCTATTATTGGCATAGTAGTAGCCTTAATAGGTGTACTAAAAGGCAAAGATGTTTGGGAATACTTTAAGAGTAGAAATGAATTAAAAGCATCTGGGAATAACAAGGTTATATCTATTTATGAAGATCAGATTAATGAACTGAAGAAAAGAATAGAAGTCTTAGAACAAAGGATTGAAATGTTAATTGAAAAGTTACAAAGTAAAATCACTAAAAGTAGAGGTAAAAAAAATGAATAATTTTAAAAATAATTACAATGAAAAATTTTATAAAACAAATATTACAAGATGAAACAGGATCAGTATCCAGCAAAAGAGTATGTGGTCTTATTTGCACTATTATGCTTTGTGCTACTCTTTTTGCTAATCAATTTACTCCAGAGCATATAAAACCATCTGACGTTTTAGTTGAGTGTGTTACAGCATTAGCATTTGGTTGTTTAGGTCTAACTACTATTGATAAATTTAGTTTAAAAAGCAAAAGTACTGATGAAAAAGAATAGCGCAGAAACAGCCAAAGTTGTTTTTGGTAAAAGAAGAGTTGGTAAAGCTCAAAAGTCATTAAGTCCAAAACAAAAATTAACTAAAAAATACCGTGGTCAAGGTAGATAAAAACATTAATTATGCCTAAATTTTTTGATTTAACATTTAACACAAAAGAAGTTATTTATATAATAGCTGTTATATCTTCATACATATTTGCTTTAACTAAAATAGACACTAGACAATCCCTTATGGAATTACGTCAAGACAATTTAGAAGCAAAAATAACAAAGTTAGATAATCAGTTTTTAGTAAAAGATGAGTATTATGTTAAAAATTTGAACATTATTAAGAATAACATTTACAAGATTTCAGCAATTCTTCCTAAAGAGATTGAATTAGAGACTGAGTAATTCTTCCCTTAACAGGGATTTCTTATATATCACCAGCTAGTGTGGGGTACACGTTGTACCCTACCTTAGTTTTAAACTATTTAAATGGAAAAAAAGTCAAAATACTCAAAGTCAATAATAACATTAATTTTAGTTATAATAGTTATATTATTACTTAAGGATTGTGTAAATGGCTCTAAAAATGATTTTAAGCCAATCTCAGACACTTTGACTATTCATAAGTCAGATACTATTAGAGATACACTAACTGTCTTTAAAACTAAAGAGAAGGTTGTTTTTAAGTATGTTGATGTTGAAAAAGACATTGACACATCAAAATATTCTGAAATAAGAAAGTTTAGGGTTTACAAAGATACTATTAGGGATAGTAACATTGTTATTTTTAATAATGACACTATACTAGGTTATTTAACATCAAGGCATCTTTCTTATAAGTTATTAGTGCCATTAAAGATTTATGATAGTACTACAACAATAATAACTAAAGAATACCCTAAACTTCCAAAGAATCAAATAAACGTTGGTGCTGATGTATTCTCTAAAGGAATATACCTCTCAGCATCATTCAGTGTCAAGAGAAATACATATGGATTATCCTATGACTTGACAAACAAAAACATACTGCTAAGCTATAAATACACTTTATGGTATGGTAGATAACATTAAATATTATGTGTTATATTTGCAGAATGTTATATTTTATTATATATTTATACTAAGGGGGAAACCCCTTTCTTTATTTTTACAAACATGATAACTCTTAGAAAAATAATATCAGATATCCGTAATATCGCAACAAGTGGATCAAATCCTATAAACTTTGCTATGGAAGATAGTCAAATAGCATTTTGGATTAATGAAACAAGATCTATGTTAATATCTCAATCTATTCAAAAGAGGAATGATGTTAATGATTCTTGGTTACAACAAATAACCTGTATGGATCTTGTTGAAGCTGATAAATCAGAATGTTGTGAAATTACAACTAATTGTAAAATACTAAGAACATCACTGAAAATACCAGACACAATAGACACTGTTGCTGATAACTTTATAGTTAGAGTTGAAACAAACAATGGTAACATTATTTCAAAAACAACTGCTTTTGAAAGCAAATATAACAACTATAGTAAGTTTTCTTCTAATAAACCTAAATGGTATTTTAAAAATGATTACCTTTACATCATAAATGAAGAATTTGTAGACCAAATAAATATAACTGCTGTATTTGAATCTCCAGAAGATTTAGCTGCATTTACATCTTGTAATGGTTCTACTTGTTTTAGTTATGATGATGGTTATCCTGTAACAATGAAAATGGCTAGTCAAATAACAGATATTGTACTTAAAACCAAAGTTTTAGTATTCTATCAAATGCCTAAAGATACCTCTAACAACTCTGACACAGATTCTGATAGACAAACTAAATAATGCCATATACAAAAAACATAAGTTTAAGAGAGTTTTATTCTTTTTATAAAGAAAATTGCATAAAGAAAAAAACATCATTTAAATCTTACCAAGAGTATAGTAAGCTTATTAAAGATTTTAACTTAATCTTAAGAGATAGAATCCTCTATCGTGGTGAGACTGTAAACCTTCCATTTAAACTTGGACAGATTTATATAAAGAAGTTTGAAGTATTTTATGATGTTGAAAACAAAAAGAGTTGGAAGATAAACTTTAAAGCTACAAAAGAAGAAGGTAGAACTGTTTACTATGGTTCACCTTATGGTTATAAGTGGCAATGGAATAAAAAGAAATGCATTGTAAAGGGTAAAAGATATTACAATTTTAAACCTTGTAGAACAGCATCAAGGTTAATTGCTGACGCTGTTAATAATAAAAAACTAGACTTTTATAACAAATGATTTACAAATACACAAGCTTTAAGAATATCTTAAACAAACTATACAGGGATTTAAATTTAACAACTGAAATCAATGAATCTCATGTTCTTGAATGGTGTGCTGAAATATTAGCTAAAATTGGAGCTTATGCCCAATATGAAGAGATTAATGCAGTACTTCAATTAACTGATGGTAAAGTTGAATTGCCTTGTAACTTTGATAAGCTAGTTTATATATCTTGTGATAGTAAACCATTAGCATGGTCAAGCAATAGTAATTTACACCAGTATGGTTGTGATGATTGCAAGATACCAACAAACATATCTAAAAATTACTTTTACATTAGTAACAATATGATTATTACTGATATAAAAGATACTGAACCTGTTACTAAAATCTGCATAACTTACTTAGGTACTCCTGTAGATGAAGAAGGTTATCCAATGATACCTGATGATGTTTACTTCTCAGAAGCTTGTGCTAGTTATGTTACTTATAAATTAGATTACAGAGAGTGGAGAAAAGGAAATACTCCTGATAAAGTAATGCAAAAATCTGAAGTTGATTATTTATTTTATGTTAAGAGTGCTAAAGGTGCTGCTAATATGCCAAATGAAAGACAACTTAGGAATATTAAAAACATTTGGACTAGACTTATTCCAAATATGAATGATGAAAATCACTTCTTTTCTAAAAACTCAGAACAAGAAAGAAAATATAAACACTAATGGAAAGTATTAACATGTTTGGTGGTATGAACTCAGATTTATCTAGTTTTATACAAAACACTGAAAAATATTTAAAGGCTTTAAATGTAAGGCCTGTAACTGATTTAGGTGAGTCTAATGGTGCATTAACTAATGTTAGGGGTAATAATTGTGAAATACAATTTCCAACATTAAGGGCTGTTTATAGGTTTGCAATAACATTGCCACAAAACAAGACTACAAATTCAGGAGTTAGTATTAATATTAATGGAGTCACATCTAATACTTTTGAAATATCTTCAGGTGCTTCAATAAATTCTATTGTTAATGAAATAAAATTAATGTCAAATTGTTATAATAATCCTATTGCATCAAATCCAACTTTTGCAATAGCTTATGATGATGATTACTTTACTATATACCAAAATCCAAGTCACACATTATGTAGTAATGCAGACTCTATAACAACTTCAGTTTCAATTAATCAACCAGGAGTTATGTTTAGTACAACTTGTAGATTAAGTTATATAAATACAAGTGGAATTGAATTTCCAATGAGTATTACTGGAGAAAATTTTCCAACACCATATATTAATGCAGTAACATCTTATTCATTAGCAATAATAGGTTCAACTCATATTGAAGGTACTTTTTATTTATTTACAGTACCAATAACAAATCCTACTGCTATTGGTCAAATATGGTCTTTAACTTATAGTCCAGTAAGCACAAATGATTCTTCTTTTACAACTAAATTAAAATTACTTTATAATAATTATTTAAACTTTAGTATTGATTACCCAATAGCTCCAACTGCTGTTATAGGAAGATATGAATTACCAACAATACAAAGAATATATTGGTCAGACTTTAATAACTTTGTAAGGGTTTGTAATGTTGCAGATGAGAATTTAATGGTTGTTGATCCAAAAACAACAAACATAATTCCTCAAACATTACTTACAGTTCCAACTTTAAAATTAATTAAAGATAATGATATTGTTAATAATCTTACAAATTACTCTACTTATCAATGTGCCTACAAATATTTTAAATCAAATGGAGGGCAAACAAATTTTTCAATACCATCAAATTTAGTTACCTTAACAAGATTTTCTGTAAGTTATTTTGTAAATGGAAGCAATAAATATTGTTCATTAGATGGACAAGGAGAAGTTAATATAAATAAATCAATAACTTGGGAAATAAATGAAATAGATAAAAATTATGACACAATTAGATTTTATGTTATAATTAGAGATTCATCATTAAATTTTAAAATATATCAATATGATGAACAAATTGTTGGTGATGTTTTATCAATAGAAACTACTTTTAGAAATGACACTGCTTTAATGACTGAAATACCATTAAGTGAGTTTTTGATTGAAAACAATTCATTTACATCAGCAAAAACAATTGAACAAAAAGATAATAGATTGTTTTTTGGTAATGTAAAAAATTCATTTGAAAGTTTAATAAGTAATTTTGATTCAAGAACTTATCGTTATGCTATAAATAGTGTAATTGCATCTTATAGATTAAATGAAACTGATTTAACTTTAGTTACAGCTGCTATACCTGATTATTCGTTAATAGATAAAAAAGCTGACATAGTTCCTGCTTATAATTTAGGAATGGGAATAGATGATGATAATCTAGCAACTGGTGTTCTTTACTCTTCAAATAGATTATATAAATATCAAAAAAGTAGTACTAAAATAGGGGGAACTGGACCAAATATTTCTTATGAATTTGGTAATCAACTGTTTAAAGCTGATTCATCAATTAAAGACAAAATTACTGGGTTATCAAATTCTCCACCAAATAATGGTCTTCTTCAACCATCTGGTACAGATCAAGATCTTACAGATTCTCTTCAGGCTTTTAAGTTTGGATTTAGAAAACCAGAAGCTAGTACTAATGCATTTCAAGGGTTAAGTCCTTTTTATAACAACGGTTCTTCTGATCAAAAATATTATACTAATAATGCTAAAAACAGTCTTGGTCATGAATATCTTAATGGAAATTTTAGGACTTATGAAAGGAATGAAATATATAGATTTGCAATTGTTTTTAAATCAAAATCAGGATATAGTTCTTTTGCTAAATTTATAGGAGACATTAAGTTTCCTGATTATAATGATCTTTGTCCTGCTGAAAATGCAAGTTTAGCTGAAGGTTCTGTAAATAAATGTCCTGATTTTAGAAGAATGTGGTTAGAAGCTTCAAATGATTATGCTCCAGAAACCGCTTATTCAGTAGTTCCTTATATTAAATTTAATGTAACTATTTCAAAAGAATTAGCTGATTTAATAAGTGGTTATGAAATAGTTAGAGTTCAGCGTGGAAATAACGATAGGTCTATAGTTACAACTGGAATTATTAATCAAGTTAGTGTAATGCCTGGTGGACTTAATGGTCATTTGAGAATGGGTACTGTTCCAGAAACTGATCAATGGTTATCATTAGCAGATCCATCATCAAGTAATATTAATGATACTTTTGCAAGCATGTTTGCAATAACATATCATCCATTTGAAAATTTAGTTGAATTAGATGCTAAAGCTTCAGGATTCTCTATAGATACTGGTGATAGAATTATTCCATCAGAAGGTTATGTTATTAATGCAACTGGAAGATCTTACCCCACAATTGGTGATTCAACTGATCAACGTGCTTTCTGGATAAAGAAATTTTATCAAAGAGGAATTCCGCTTACAAGTAAAATGAATCCAGGAACTGCTGGAAATCAATATATTGTTAATCAATCTGAATATGTTGGTGCTGGAGGGATTTCAAGTATACTTTATCAAGCACGTCCTTATGAAAACTTTAATGGTTTTTGGGATGCAAGTTTAAGTTCTTCTTTACCAAACGATCAGCCATCAAGCGGAAGCCCTACTATTTTTATAGTATTAAATGATGGTGCAGCTGGTATTCCAAGTACTCCAATATTATTTGAATCTTTTTTTAATCCTGGTCAATTTAAAGCTGCACTTACTAGTAGTGGAAGTATAAAAGGAAAATTATTTGTTAGTCATTTTAAACCAAATAGATTAACAACTCAATATGGTGGAAGAACTTATATTGCTAGAAGCTCAAATGAATATATAAGTACTGGAGCTTTAAGAAAAATAAGTGATTTAAATTTTGATACTCAAGATGTTAATGGAGTTAAAACTTATTCAATTAAAACTTTTGGTGGAGATGTTTTTTCTGGTGTTTTAGATATTCAAAAAGCAATTAAAAGATGGGTAGGAAGTCCAAGCACTCCAACTTTTAAAGGTTCTCAGACATGGTTTTTACCATATACATCTACATATAATTTAGATTTAAGACATGGATATCATGTTAATAATTTTTTAAATAGTGATTCAGATGTTGGTGCAGGTGGAACAGATGAATATAAATATAACACAACTTATTCAAATGAAAATAATTTAAAAACATATTTTGCAGAACCATTTATTTTTAATGAAACTACTATTTTTAAAAACAGAATATACTGGTCTTCAGTTAAAATAAACGGATTTACTTCTGATCAATGGACTAACATACCTACAAACAATTTTTATGATGTTGATGGTAATTATGGTGGAATAAATGCTTTAATAACTCTTGGTCAAAATATGTTCTTTTTGCAAAACAATGCATTTGGAAGATTGTTAATAAACCCAGTTTCAGTAATGACTGATGCAAATAGTAGTCAGTTAAGATTAACAAATATACTAGGAGACTCATCTGTATTAGATAAACATTTTTATTATTCAGTTAATATTGGAACACAACATCAATGGTCAGTAGCTAAGTCAGGAAGTGCAATAACATTTTGTGATATAAATACTAATAAATTATACTTGTTTAATGGTGAGTCTTTAGACCCAATTTCAGATAGTAAGGGTCATAGAGGTTTTATGAATAAAGTTTTACACAATAGAATTAGAATTACTGATAACCCTATTAAGTATAATGGAATACTATCTACATATGATTTTAAGAATAATGAGTTTTTATATACATTTTTAAATAAAGGGTATGTATTAAGTGGTGGTGAACCAGTATTGTCTGATGAAAAATATACATTAGCATACTCTGATTTAATTCAACAGTTTAGTTCTTTTTATAGCTTTACACCATATATTTACATAAACAATAATAGTATATTTTATAGTCCAGAAAACTACACAGTGGGTTCTTCTGTTAGAACTAAAGCATACTTACATAATGAAGGTGCTTATGGTTCTTTTTATGGAACAGTTTATCCTAGTGAAGTTAAAGTTTTAGTTAATCCAGCTCCAATGAAAGGGTATCCTTTATTAAACTTTACTACAAAAACTTTTGACAACATATCTTGGGAAACTCAATCAACAAAGATAAACTATACTTATTATGATGAAATAAATAATGCATTTGCTTCAGTAACAGGTTATGATTCTGATAATCAAATATATCAAACAGACACTTATAGTAAAATAAGAGTTTATAATCAATCTCAAAACACAGATTGGATAACAACTAGTTTGACTCCAATAACTGGAAATCTTCGTAAGCTAGAAAAAAGCTTTAATATGCAAGCACCTAGAAATAAGTATAATAACAATGGGTCTTCAATATTTGATCCTGCTGCATTAACAATAAGTTCATTTGGTGATAGGTTGCGTGATAAGTTCATTACAGTTGATTTAAGCTATCCAAATAGTTTAAACAACAGATTTATCATGCATAACTTAAAAACGTCTTACAGAGTCTCTGATAGATAATAGTAAGTATTATATATAATAGTACTTATTACTTGCAAGATAACATTTAAAATAGTATATTAAATATATGCCTAATCTTAAAAATAAGAAAGTAATTAAGGATCAACAAGGTCAAAGGAAATATCCTGGCCGTGTTACTGAGATTCAAGGCGATACTATGGCCACTACTGGCTATGGTGATATTCCATTATATGTAGTTCCAAATGTTGGTAATCCAATGGTTGTACCTGCAAATAGTGGTAATAGGGTTTTTCCTGGTGCAAGTAGTTTTACTGAGTATCCTATTGCAAAGAATGGTGGTTGGTTAGAGAAGTATCAAGATGGTGGTTTAAAGTCTGTTACAGGACCTGCACCTAAATTTGATGCAAAAACAGAAGCTGAAGGTAAACGTATTGCTAGTAGTTATAATAATGCTAACAAACAAAATGCTCAAATTTCACAAACAAGAAATTGGTCTCAAGCTGATCAAGAACATAGTGATAGGGTTAAAGCTAGAATAAATAATCCAGCTAGTGATGTTGGTATATTAGCAGCTAATATGGCTTCTAATCTTACTAGGTTTAGAAACCTTACTCCAGAAGAAATAGCAAAAGTAACTGATAATGTAGGTGAAACTGTTAATTTATCTTCAGGAATAGCAACAGATGCTTTAACTAATGAATTAGTTGGTTACGGTGCTACAAAAGCTATACCATTTGTTTCTAAAAGTGCTAAAGCAGCAGGTAAATATCTTACAGAAGAAACAGCTTTAAAGAATGCTTATCTGTTAAATCCTTTTGCTAATAAAAAGCCTTTATTTTCTAATTTAGTAAAAGAAGGAGAACTAATAAAACATCCTTTTAGAAATCAACAAGTTCCAATAGAAAAACTATCTAATGAAATAGATTACTTTCATTTAAAAGCTGATCCAAAAAACACTCCTTATTCTGCAGCTAAAAATACTGATACATGGAATCAACTTAATGAAGATTCTAGATTTTTTATAAAAAAAACAGACAACACGCCTAATGCTGTAATTGATAGTCCTATTTCTTACGGTGAGGATTTATCAGATCCTAGAAAATTACCAATTCCAATGACTGAGTTGTATAAATATAGATCAGCAGAAAATTTAACAGGTAAACCAAATTGGTTAAAAGGATATGAAATTCCTAAAGAACTACCAGGTTCTTCTAATATAGAAAATGTACAAAAAGCAGGAATTCCAAATCCTTTAAAAATAGTTGATAATATTATACCAAGAACTCCTGCTCCAGGTAAATATATAGGCATGGAAGATAGTTGGAATAATTATAGTCCTTTAAATTTGATACCTGGATATGGTAAAAAACTTTCACAAAACTCTGAATTATATAGTCCAAATATAATGTTTAATGATAAACCTGCTTTATTAGATAATATAACAAGTGCACAATATCCTGTAGGTTTTAGAAAATTTGGTAATTCTATACAAGATGTAATAGATAGAAAAGTTTTAGGGCCAAAAGGCAAAGTATTTGGTCCTAAACAAATAATAAAAGAAGGAAATTGGTCAGAAGCTGGTAAAGTTAATGAAAATTATCCTGGTTTATTTGAAGCCACTATGAATCCTAATGTTAAAGGATCAAATATAAAATTAGAAAAATGGAATAAAAGAAATGGAATGGTAGGAACTACTAAAGAAGGAAATGTAGATATTCCATTAACAGACCCTGGTTTGTCTTTTAATAGAAGACTTCCCTTTTCAAATAAATATGTGTCAATTGATAAACAAAAATTAATAGATAATAAATTTCAATTAGCTACTCAGTTACCACATGTACAATCACTTATTGAAAAATATGGAATTATTGCTGGTCAAGCAGCAGTATTTGGATATTTATATGGAGGAAAAGATCAGGCTATAAAAAATTTAAAAACTGTAAATAAATATAGTATTGATCCTGTAGCCAATTGGACTAAAAAACAATGGGAAGATTTAAAAAAATCTGATTTTTATAAAGAATCTACAAAAACATTACAAAACAAACAAGACAATAGCCAATGGCTAGACAAATATTAGTAATATGAAAAAAACAATACTTAAAATAGCAGGAGTTAAAGATGAAGAATCTTTTTACAAACTATATAAAACAGAAAAAGCTTTTTTAAAAGCAAACCCTAAATTTGCACTTGGTGGTAAAATGAATATTCAAGCTATGCAACAATTTGCTGGTGGTGGATTTTTTCAAGATGCTGGAGAAGGAATTGGAAATTACTTTAAGGCTGTTGCAGATACAACATTAGGTACATTTGGAGCTACTAATGTAATAAAAGATGATGATTATTCTGGTTATGGAGCAACTGAAATGTCTAACCTTAATACAACATTACAACCAATGACAAATACAGCTGCTAAAATTATAGGCGGAGCTGCAGGTGGTCCATTAGGAGCTGCTGCAGTTGGAGGAGCTCAACAATTAATTGGAAGTTTTAATCCTGAAGATAATACTGGATTAGATGAAAATGGTAATCTTAAAAATCCTGATGCAGCAAAATATCAACAAGCTGGTCAAACTGTTGCTCAATTAGGTAGTATTGGTGCTCAAATATATGGTGCATCTAAAGCACCTAATGTTAATAGTGGAGTTCCAAATAGTAATTTAATAAAACGTGCTATGGGTGGAATGCAACAATATGCTATGGGTGGTTTTAATGACCCTAATGATCCGCCAAGTTCTATGGGTCTAAATCCAAATAATCCACAAATATCTATGAGTATAAATAAGGTAAATACTAATCCTTATGAATCATCACCTGGTTATAGAGCTGCAGAAGCTGCTAAATATGGAGTTACTACTGGATGGAATTATGGTTCAGGTGCTGCTAGATCACTAACTCCTAATCAATTAGTTAGTCAATATAATTCTCAATCAAAAATGCCTGGTTATGAAAGTCAAGGAAACCTTAAATATATTTCTGGAGATTTAAATAAAGGAACAGGTTTATTTGAAAGAAATGTAAATGGTAAAACATCAAGGTATTATTATGGAAGAGATAAACAAGGAGGTGGTGCAATTTATCCTGAAGTTAAAACTCAAGTAAATAATACTCAAGTTAATCCTCAAATAAATCCTACTAATAATATTCAAAATACAGTTCAAGCAAATACTCAACCATTAGTTAATAGAGAAGAAACTAATTTTGGACAAAAATACCAAACCTTTAATTATAAAGGAGCAAATGGTGATACTACTAAATATATAGATCCAACAACAAATAATGAACTTGATCCAAATTTAGCTAAATCTTTTGATCCAAAAGGAAATTATGTTCCTTCATTTTTACCACAACAACCAAATGTAAATAACATGCCTATTAGTACTAAAAAATACGGTGGTCAAATGCAATATGCAATGGGTGGAGAAATTCAATATGCCAATGGTGGTACAGGTGAAATTAATGCTGAGGTTGAAGGTGGTGGTTATAATAAAAATGGTTATAATCAAGATGGAGAAAATGCAATAGGTCCTAATGGTGAATTTACACAATTTAGTGGACCTACTCATGCTCAAGGTGGTATTAAAACTGATATGGCTCCAGGAACTAGAATATTTTCAGATAAACTTAAAGTTCCAGGAACTAATAAAACATTTGCTGCTTTAAATAAATTATATGATACTAATAAATTAGAAGAAAAATATGCTAAAATACCCACTACTAAATATACAGAAACTTCAAAATTAGAAGAAACAAAAGCTATGATAATAGGTAGCGATATTCTTTTTAAAATGCAAGAACAGTTTAAACAAGATAAAGTTGCTGCCTATGCTAAACGTATGGGAGTACAAATACCTTCTCAAGATAATGAACAAATGGAGCCTCAAGGTATGCCAGAACAACCTCAAGGTGAAATGTATGCTATGGGTGGTATTCAAGAATCTGATTATCAAACAGATCCAGGTAACCTTTCTAGTTTACTTAGACAAAAAAGAGCTAATGATGCTGCTCTTTTAGGTATACGAAGTTCATTTGGACCAAAGGATGATACTACTAATGTTAAAGATAATTTAGTAGTAACTTTAAATAAAGCAAAGGATTTTGATAAAGAATTAACAAATAAAATAAACAATCATCCTGAATTTAAAAAAGCTATGGGTGGTAGATTACCTATGTATCAAGATGGAACAATGACTCCTATGGAAGAAGATGATAATATTTATTTAGATGCGCCATCAAGAAGAACATATAATATGATTGAACATCCATATTCAAAAAATCAATATACACTTCCTTATGGTAAAGAATTAAAAATTAATGAAAATGAAACTGGAGCTCCAATGAGTTTAGGAAATCAAACTATTCAAAGTAAAACTTTAGGTACCCCAATACAAACAAATAATGATTCTGGTTCTAACTTTTATAATAATCAGTTTTATGATGAAAATTATGTTCCGCCTCTTAATCCAGTTCCACCTAAAGGTGAAGGTTTTGATTATAAAAAAGCAGCTGGTAATTTAGGTCAATTTGCACTTCAAAATGCTGGTAATATTTATGACTTATATAGAAGTACTCAAGATAACTCTAAACTTAATTTAAGTAGAATGTCACC
>Ga0209033_1000163_pt1 | contig 36059 bp, 35 predicted proteins | sample LauGreFa1BDMLBDN_2_FD_188218 | JGI IMG/M metagenome (GOLD analysis project Ga0209033, IMG submission 188218) | Freshwater lake microbial communities from Lake Michigan, USA - Fa13.BD.MLB.DN (SPAdes) (version 2) | ecosystem: Environmental > Aquatic > Freshwater > Lake | place: Lake Michigan, USA...
AACCATCAGTGGATGGTAAAAAAGCTCACGCATTAATTTCTGCAGGAGCAACAGCTATGTGTGATTTAAGTGATGGATTGCTGGTTGATGTCACCAGAATTAGCGAAGCGAGTGGCATTGGCATGAGGATTAATCTTGATAATTTAGATTTATCTTCTCTGTCTGAGGTCGGAATTGAACTGTCAGTTGATCCAATTAGTTGGGTCTTAACAAGTGGAGAAGAACATCTTTTTATTGCGACTTTGCCACCAAGTGCAGCACTTCCTGAAGGAGTACTTCAAATTGGTGAAGTTATCCAAGGATCAGGTGTTGAGGTAGTCGGAGAATTTTCAGAAGCGCGAACAACAATTGAAATTAACTCGAAAAAATGGAAGCATTTTGAAAAGTAAAGCCGTAATTAGCGAGTAACTTTTCCAGCTTTCAAGCAGGCAGCGCAGACATTTAAACGCTTTGGGGTTACGCCATTAATCATGGTGCGAACGCGCTGGATATTTGGATTCCAACGGCGACGGGTACGACGATGTGAGTGGGAGATTGAATTTCCCCAGATTGGCCCTTTGCTACAGATGTCGCACTTGGCAGCCATCATCGCCTCCTAAATTTCAGCTGATTTCTTACGCTGCCCTGAACTGCTGCAGCGGCGTAAGGGTAGCCGGTAAGAGGGGCTTCGAGCCAATTGAGGGGTGGATCCAGAGTAATCTGGCCACGATGAGCGAGTTAGACACCCCCCGGTTCCGCGCCTGGCTCGAACGAGCCTGGAGCGAAGTTTCACAATCGCGAGCTCAATTAAATGCTGAAAACCTCTACCCAGTCGCTGATTCCGATACTGGATCAAATCTAGAAGCCACATTAGAAGCAGCGGTCACCGCAATGCGGGCCGAAGATTCAGAAGAGTTAGGTGATGTAGCCGATGCTGCAGCCCGAGGAGCACTTGGTGGGGCGCAAGGAAATTCCGGCGTCATCTTGAGTCAGATTTTTCGTGGATTTGCAGATGGGATTCGCGAAGGTTTACCGCAAGCATTTGCACGCGCGCATGAGGCCGCACAAAAAGCTGTGACAAATCCAAAAGAGGGAACAATTTTATCTGCAGCACGTGCAGCCAGAGATGCTGTTGCGTTACGAGTAGGTGAGATTGGCCGCGATGGTGCAGTTGCACTTGATGCATGGCGCGCTGCTCGGGCCTCAACATTGGATTCAGCAAACAATCCACCACATCAAGATGCAATGGGAACTATTGATGCAGGAGCACACGGAGTTGAATTAATTTATGGCGCACTTGCATCTATGTTGGATCCAGATTTAGTAATCTCGCAAATTCCAAGCAGTGCAAATGTTAAAGAGCGCGCACATGCTTCAAATGTGAACCACGCGAGTGATGGTGAGTTTGAAGTTATGTTTTCTATGCGTGATCTAAATAATGATCAGATTTTAAAATTACAAAGCGAACTTACAAAATTAGGCGAGAGTTTACTTGTGGTGGGGGATAGTCAACTTTGTAAGGTTCATATCCATACAGATTTTCCAGGAGAAATAATTGAAGTCTCAACTCAATTCGGAAAAGCTTCTGAAATAAAAATTACACATCTTGCATCCTCTTTGGGGGTCGACGAAAAAAGTTTAGAGGTAGGCACTCGAAAATTGATCACCGTTGCAAATGGTCCAGGTTTAAGTGAGTTAATGCGCGAATCTGGAGTTGGAGTAATCGATGCATTTAATTCGCGTCGAGTACTTGCTCAAGAATGGATAGATGCAACCGAAAATGCGCGAGAGGTTGTTTTGATTCCAATAGATCAACAAAGTTTGAAATCTGCACAAGAGGCGATTACTGCAATTCGCCGAGCAGGAGTACGGGTTGCGGTTCTATCTTCGCGATCACCACTTCAGGCTTTATCTGCGATATCAACTCATAATGAAGATGCAGATTACGATGATGAAATTGTTGAGATGACAACCGCAGCCAGACATACTCGATCAGCAACAATTGCACGTGCTCCACGGGATATGAGCACCGCCCTTGGTGAAGTTCGAGCTGGTGATGTACTGGCTTTGGTAGATGGGGAAGCGATAGTTACCGGAGGAGATCTAATTAAAGTTTCGATTGAATGCGTCGACCGGATGCTTGATCATGATGGAGAGTTAATTACTTTAGTAATGGGCGAGAGCGCCCCAAAAGAGCTTGCAGACGAAGTACAAAAACATCTAGCAAAAAATCACAGCCAAGTTGAAGTTACAACATATATAGGTGGACAAGCCTGGTATCCACTTTTGATTGGTGTTGAGTAGAAAAAATATGGCTGGATTAACTGACCGCCTTTCTAAATCACTTGGTGATCGAACTGCGAAAGCGTTAAATACAACTTTTGGTTATACGACAATCGGAGATTTACTTCGCCATTATCCAAGAAGATATGTTTTACGTGGTGAGTTAACTGATCTAAATCAGTTGAAAGAGGGCGACGAAGTAACAATCTTGGCAAAAATTCATTCTGCGACTACCCGCGCAATAAGAGGTAGAAAAGGATCGATTCTGGAAGTAATCGTCACCGACGGAAAAGGTCGCCTTGCTTTAACTTTTTTCAATCAAGCCTGGAGAGAGAAAGATTTACGTGTTGATCGAGAAGGATTATTCGCTGGAAAAATCTCGGTTTATCGAGGAGTCAGACAACTCTCACATCCAGATTACTTATTGATTCCCGAAGGAGTTGAAAGCGAAGAAGCCGCCGGAGAGTTTGCTGGAAAAATTCTTCCGGTTTATCCGGCAACTTCAAAATTTCCTTCCTGGAAAATTGGACAGTGCATTAGGACAGTTCTAGATGTGCTCGATGAAATACCAGAACCACTGCCAGACGAGTTACGTTTTGGATTGCCTACGCTCAATGAAGCACTACACGGTATTCACCTACCCGAAAGTCAATCAGATGCAGATTTAGCCCGTAAGCGATTGATATTTGATGAAGCGTTATCTCTACAGCTTTTATTAGCCCGAAGACGCGAACAACATAAATCATTGAAAGCTACTCCACGTTTAGTTCGTAGTGGCGGATTGCTTGAGTTGTTTGATGCCCAACTTCCCTTTGAATTAACTGACGGACAAAAAGAAGTAGCAGCGCAGATTCAAAGCGATATGGATGCCGACCATCCAATGCATCGCTTATTGCAAGGCGAAGTTGGATCTGGAAAAACAATCGTTGCACTGCGCGCTGCTCTTACGGTTGTCGACAGCGGGGGACAAGCTGCGTTATTGGCACCAACTGAAGTTTTAGCGCAACAACATTTCCGGTCGATTTCAAAATTGATGGGAGATCTGGCGAGTGCAGGAATGCTCGGAGGAAGTGATAGGGCTACGCGCATTTCGAAGTTAACTGGGTCACTCAATAGCGCTGAGCGAAAAAATGCCTTAGCCGAAATTAAGAATGGTTCAGCAGGCATAGTGATTGGAACGCATGCACTTCTAACAGAAAGTGTTGATTTCGCTGATCTTGGATTAGTAATAATCGATGAGCAACATCGATTTGGAGTTGAACAACGAGATGCACTTCGAGCAAAAGGAAATTTACCTCCACACGTATTGGTGATGACTGCAACACCTATTCCTAGAACTGTGGCGATGACTGTATTTGGGGATTTAGATATTTCTACATTGCGCGAGTTGCCTAAAGGTCGCGCTGCCATAACGACTCATATTGTGGATGAAAGCGATAAACCACATTATTTAGAGCGAGCATGGACGCGAATTATCGAAGAAGTAAAAACAGGCGCACAGGCGTATATCGTCGCCCCTCGCATCAGCGCTCAAGCTAGTGAAGAGATATCTCAAGAAGATTTGATTACAAATGCTTTGCTTGGTGTTGTAACAGCCGAAGATAAGCAAAGTATGTATGCAGTGGATGCACTTTTTGAGCAATTGACATCTGGGCCACTTAAATCTGTGCGAATCGCTAAGTTGCATGGACAACTTAGTGCCGATGAAAAAGATTTAACCATGCAGAAATTTTCCGCAGGTGAAATTGATGTACTTGTCGCAACCACAGTAATTGAGGTTGGTGTAGATGTTCCAAATGCAACAGTGATGGTCATTATGGATGCAGATAGATTTGGCATTTCACAGCTTCACCAGTTGCGTGGACGAATCGGCCGAGGAGAAAAGCCAGGTTTGTGTTTACTGGTGACTAAATGTGAGGCCGAATCAGTTGCCCATCAACGGCTTGATGCAATTGCACAGACACTTGATGGATTTGAATTAGCTCGAATTGATCTAGATCAAAGACGAGAGGGAGATGTACTGGGAACTGCTCAATCTGGTTCGAGATCAGCACTGCGGTTATTGCGAGTCCTACGGGATGAACAATTAATCGATCAAGCACGGACTATTGCGATTGAGATTATCGCCAAAGATCCTAAACTTGAGAAGTTGCCAGAGTTACGAGAAGAGTTGAATGCTCTAGAAGCAGATGAACGTTCAGATTTTATTGAGAAGGCATAGTTAAGGTGAATAAAAGATGAGAATAATTGCCGGTACTGCTCGGGGCCGAAATTTGTTAACGCCAGCAAATATCACCAGACCAACTTCAGATCGAGCACGAGAAGGAATTTTCTCTTCGCTAACTTCCGAACTCGGCACTTGGGATGGAGTTGCCTTTCTTGATTTATTTGCCGGCACTGGCGCGGTTGGATTGGAAGCACTTTCTCGTGGAGCGGAAATAGTTGAATGTGTTGAAAAAGATCCGCAAGCGCTACAAGTTTGTCGAGACAATTTTGAAATTGTTTCGAGAGGAATTGTTGAAGTTGGAAAATTTAGAGCCCATGGCGGTGCAGTAAATACATTTATTAGATCAGCATCAGGAAATCCTTTTAATGTAATTTTTCTAGATCCGCCTTATGAATTTTCAAATGAAGATATTGAAAATATATTGACTGCTTTGGCATCCTCTTCTTTATTAGCTCCGGCAGCGATTGTGGCGGTAGAACGCCCATCAAGAAATTCTCCTTTTGCTTGGCCAGCGGGATTTACCGCTTCCAAAGAGCGTAAATATGGCGAAGCACTGGTCTACTTCGCTAGCGTGTCCCTATGAAGCGCGTAGTTTGCCCCGGCTCCTTTGATCCGATCACACATGGACATTTGGACATCATTGGACGAGCAAGTGAAATCTACGACGAAGTTGTGATTGCAGTTTTGGTCAATAGAGAGAAAAGCTCACTATTCACTGTCGCCGAACGCATTGAGATGATCAATGAAACGGTAAAGGGATTTAACAACGTGACTGTGGATTCTTGGAGTGGGTTGCTAGTGGATTACTGTCGGGCAAATTCCATCTCGGCAATAGTTAAAGGCTTGCGTGCGGTGAGTGATTTTGATTATGAATTACAGATGGCTCAGATGAACCAAGAGCTAGCCGGTGTCGAAACTCTCTTTATGGCTACCCGTCCCCAGTACTCATTTTTGTCATCGTCACTTGTTAAAGAGATTGCAACTTATGGTGGAGATGTATCAGCACATCTTCCAAAGACGGTTTTGGATTTGATGCAAACACGATTAGCAAAAATTAAGAGTAGTTCTAATAATGACCACAATGAAGATGGAAAGGCAGGTCGCTAATGGACTCACTCGATCGACTACAAAATGCCATAACTATGGTTGAAGAAGCTCGCGCAGTTCCTTTAAGTGCATCTTGCGTTGTACATCGCGGCGAGTTATTGGGGATTCTTGATGAAGTCCGTGGATCACTTCCAACAGACCTAGAAGCTGCGCAACAAGTCTTGCTAGATCGAGATTCATTAATTGAACAAGGTCGCGAAAGTGCCGAAAAGCTAGTGGAGATGGCGCGAGAAGAAGTTGCTCAAATGATTGCGCAAACACAAATTGTTATCGAGGCTAGGGCTGAAGCAGAACGTGTTTTACACGAAGCGCACACTGCAGCCGATGAGAAGAGTCAAGAAGTAGATGCATATATTGATTCCAGACTTGCCACTCTTGAAGTAATCCTGACTAAAACTATGGATGCAATTGCAAAGGGCCGCGAGCGAATCGCTGGCGCAAGTGAGAATGACGTACTTTCTCAATTAGCTGAATCTTAAAGAGCAACTGCGGAGAAATTAAATGATTACACCTAACCCAAGATTTATTCTCAGTTTAAGTGAGTTGAAACGCCATCCTGGTGAAAAGATTGACGTGGATTTACTTTTTCCATTAAATGAGCGAATCGGCATCGACATTATTGGCGTCGAAGTTGGTTCAGAGTTTTCAATATTGGGAAGAGTTGAGGCGGTATCGACCGGCGCGCTCTTAACTGTTGAGATAGAGGCAGATGCAACAGGGGAATGCGTTAGATGTTTAGACCCAATTCGCTTGGAGATTTTTGCGACAGTTCAGGAGCTTTTCCACTTTGAGCCACCGGCAGATTTGGAAGAGGATGATGACCTGCCACTTTTAGTGACGGATGATCAGATCGATATCTTGGCTCCAATCGTTGATGCGATTTGCCTGGATTTACCTTTGGCTCCGCATTGCTCGGAGAGTTGCCTTGGTCTCTGCCCAGAGTGCGGAGAGCGGTTAACAGATGGCGCCCATACCCACGAGGCGATCGACCCCCGCTGGAGCGCACTCGGAAATCTGCTCGATTTCCCGAAAAAGGAGTAGTTAGGGGATACTTTCCCCCTGACTTACGGACTGGCTCCGGAGGGCCAGAAGTAAGTTCGATCTAGATCTTTATCTTTTAGAGGAGTTGGCAATGCCAGTACCAAAGCGGAAGTTATCAAGGGCCCGCACTCGCATGCGTCGCAGTCAATGGTTTACCACTGCTGCAAACACAGTTGAATGCGAACAATGTCGCCAACCTCGTTTGCAACACATTGCATGTTCAACATGTGGCACTTATCGGGACCGCAACGTCCTTAACGTCTAATGCTCTCCCAGCTTTGCGCAAAAATCGGCGCAAACATTGATTTAGAGTTACTTGAAGTTGCATTAACGCACCGTTCCTTTGCATATGAAGCAGGCGGTTTGCCAACAAATGAAAGACTTGAATTTCTTGGCGATAGCGTCTTGGGTTTAATTGTTACTGATGAACTTTACAAACGGTTCCCTGATTTGCCGGAAAGTCGGTTGAGTCCACTTAGATCTGGAATTGTTAACACTAAAGCGCTCGCCGATGTGGCACGTAATCTAGAACTCGGAAAATATATTCGACTTGGCAAAGGTGAAGAAGTAACAGCTGGACGCGACAAAGCATCGATTCTGGCCGACACACTCGAAGCATTAATTGGTGCGGTTTATTTGTCAGAAGGATTTACAAAAGCCGAGCAGATAATTTTGATGTTGTTAAATCCGGCAATTGATGAAGCAATAAATAAGGGTGCAGGCCTAGATGGAAAGACTGCACTTCAAGAGTTGGTTGCAGCGCGAGGCAAGAACGCCCCGGAATATTCAATCACCGAATCCGGACCTGATCACGATAAGAGTTTTATTGCCCAGGTTTTAATTTCTGGGAAAGTGACTGGTGAAGGCCATGGAAAGAGCAAGCGGGAAGCGGAGCAGATCGCAGCAACAAAAGCTTACGAATCTTTATTAAGTGTGAGCGAATAAATTAAATAATGCCAGAGTTGCCAGAAGTTGAGACAGTTAGAAGCGGTTTAGAAAAATGGGTACTTGGATGGAAGATTTCCAAAGTAGATGTCTTGCATTCGCGGGCAGTAAGAAATAACACGGCATATGATTTAAGAAAAGTTTTGCCAGGGCGAAAAATTGTAAAAGTTGATCGCCGTGGGAAATATATGTGGTTACTTCTAGATAATGATCAAGCATTAATTATTCACTTGGGTATGAGTGGTCAAGTTTTGTTACCAAGCAGTAAGGAAGCACCTCATAGACATTTAAGAATTAGGTTGTCAATCTCTGAAATTGATAAAGAGATTCATTTTGTGGATCAACGCACTTTTGGTCATATGACTTTAGATGACCTAGAAGATGGAATTCCAAAGAGTGTGAAGAAGGTTGCCCCAGACGTTTTTGAACCTGAGTACCAGCAAAAGGTTGTGGTTGAAAAAATTAGAAAAAGTAACTCTGAAATTAAGAAATTACTGCTTGACCAAGGAGTCATGAGTGGCGTCGGAAATATCTATGCCGATGAAGCATTGTGGAGAGCTAAAGTCCATCCGCAGCGGATCGGAAAAGATTTAACGTCAGCCCAAATTGTGAAGATAATTGATAAATGCAAAGAGGTTATGAACCAGGCGATAGCAGCTGGTGGAACTTCATTTGATGATTTGTACGTAAACGTAAATGGCGAAAGTGGGTACTTCGATCGCTCCCTGGCCGCGTATGGTCAAACCGGCGCCCCTTGCGCCCGGCCAAAATGCCGTGGATTGATCACTAAAGCCAGATTTATGGGCAGATACAGCCATTTCTGCACTAACTGTCAACCAAAATCAGGCTAGATGCGCCAGATCCAATGGTTAGATCTGGGCTAAGGGTAGGTTTGCCCCTGCGCAAGCAGAGTTTATTGAGCATGGGACAGAACAAGACAGAAAAAGGGGGGTCAGCAGATGTATTTGAAAAGCCTGACCTTGAAAGGGTTTAAATCCTTCGCCTCTGCCACCACTTTGCAATTTGAGCCTGGCATTACCTGCGTAGTCGGCCCAAATGGTTCGGGTAAGTCCAACATTATTGATGCGCTCACATGGGTTATGGGTGAGCAAGGCGCAAAAAGTTTGCGCGGCGGAAAAATGGAAGATGTTATTTTCGCAGGCACCACAGGTCGCGCTCCTCTTGGTCGTGCAGAAGTTGCCGTAACAATTGATAACACTGATGGCGCATTACCAATTGATTTTACTGAAGTGACAATTTCAAGAATTCTTTTTAGAAACGGCACAAGCGAATATCAAATCAATGGTGAGAGTTCGCGGTTATTAGATATTCAAGAATTATTAAGCGATAGCGGAATCGGCCGAGAAATGCACGTGATTGTTGGACAAGGCCAGCTAGACACAATTTTGTCTGCAAACCCAGAAGAGCGTCGCGCATTCATCGAGGAAGCGGCTGGAATTCTTAAGCACAGAAAACGTAAAGAGAAAGCACTTCGTAAATTAGATGCAATGCAGCAAAACTTTACGAGAATCCAAGATTTGTTAGCGGAATTGAGAAGGCAACTAAAACCACTCGGTCGTCAGGCTGAAGTAGCAAAACGGGCAGCAACTATTCAGGCTGATGTACGGGACGCGAAATTACGCGTGCTTGCCGATGATTTACTAACTTTGCGATCAACACTTTCAGCAGATGTAGAAGATGAAACAGTTTTGCGTAGCCGCCGAGGCGAAGTTGAAAGTGAATTGGATAGAACTAGAAAGCGCGAACAAGAATTAGAAGAGATATCACTCCGTGAAGCTCCAATTTTGGTTAGGTCCCAAGAGAATTTTTATCGACTAAACAGTTTGCGCGAACGTTTTCGTGGAACAGCAAATTTAGCAACAGAGCGAGCACGGTTCCTGTCTGACTCTGAAGAGATCCGGGCATCAGGCATTGATCCAGATGCAATGGATTTGGAAGCAAAACAACTTCGCGCTGAAGAAGGAAAAATTCGCGATGGGATGTTGTTGCAAAAAGGCGCTTTAGAAAAAGCTTCACTAGAACTACAACATGCAGAACTGGCTTTATCGGCACAAGAAAGTGAATTAGCCTCAGCTTTGCGACAAGCGGCAGATGCACGCGAAGGAAGTGCAAGACGTGAAGGTAGAGTAAATTCACTTCGCTCAAGAATTCAAGCTGGCGAAGCGGAAATTGAGCGATTAACTCGTAACCGAGATGAAGCTTTAAGCCGCGTGAGTTCTGCGCAACGTGATTTCGCAACGCGTGAATCAGAAATTGCTGGACTTGATGCTGGTGAAGCGCATTTAGATAGCGCATATCAAGAAGCGAAAAAAGTCTCAGACCAAGTACTCGCGAATTTAGAAAAAGCGCGAGATAACGAGCGCAGTAGCGAGAGATCAAGATCTTCGGTCGAAGCTCGCATTGAGGCACTTAAATTAAGTATTAATTCAAGAGATGGCGGCGCTGCACTCCTTAGTTCTTCAACAGAGGTAAACGCTCTTGGTTCCGTAGCTTCATTAATTGAAATTTCACCTGGTTGGGAGAGTGCAATAACTGCTGCACTCGGCTCACTTTCGGATGCAGTTGTTGTTGGACGCTTATCTGATGCTATCGATGCGCTCACTTTACTTAAACGCGAACAAGGTGGACGTGCTGAGATATTAGTTATGGGTTCAGTAGATAGTAATTTGAGTCAGCCTGAAATTTCGCTTCCTAGTGGCGCTTACCGTGCGATTGACTTGATAAAAAGTGAACGCTTAGTTCGTTCGTTATCTCATGTACTTGCAAATACAGTGGTTGTTGAAAATCTACAGGTGGCACACGGGCTATTACAAAGTAATTCAGAATTACGTGTGGTCACTCGTGATGGTGACATTCTCGGTCGCGACTTAGTGGTTGGCGGATCGAAGAGTGAGTCGAGTCTGATTGAACTTCGTGCTGTTATTGACGAGAGCGAAAAATCTCTTAGGGAACTTACGCACAATGGTGAAAGACTTCGTTTTGAAATAAGCGCCTTAGAGACACAGTCCGCAGCAGCACGTGAAAATCTTGAAAAGTGCATTGCTCAATTGAATGAATCAGATGCGCATATGGCAGCACTTGCCGAACAGATGGGCTTAGCAAATCAAAATGTTCGCGCTGCATCGGCAGAAGCCGAAAGATTAGCCACGGCAATAACTGAAGCCCAAAAAGCATTGGAAGAGCACCGCAGTCAATTGACTCAGCTTGAAAATGAACCAGTTGAGCAGATTCACTTCGCGGAACCAGATACTGCTGCAATTGAAACCAAGCGTGAAGCTGTGGCAATTGCACGAAGTGTTGAAATGGAATCTCGCTTAGCTCTTCGCACAAGTGAAGAAAGAGCCACATCTACTGCTTCTCGGGCAGAGCAACTTGAAAAATCAGCACAGGCTGAACGTGACTCAAAAGTCACAGCGATTGCTCGTCGTGAAAGTCGTGCCAAGGGAGCAATCACGGCACAAGCGATAGCCGAAACTGCTTATGAAGCATTAATTCAAATTGAAGTTTCAATTACTAAGGCCATGAATGAGCGCACTGAATTAGAGAATGAAAGAGTTTCACGTGAGGGTGAATTGCTAGCAGCAAGAGCTAGAAATCGTGAACTAACATCTGAGATGGAAGCGCTGACCGATAGTGTGCATCGAGATGAAATTGCTAGAGCTGAGCAAAAGTTACGTATTGAACAGTTAGAGGAAAAAGTTTACGAAGAGTTTGCAATCGATGCGCAAACCCACTTGGCTGAATATGGACCTGAGCGCGAAGTACCAACATTTGTCCTCGATGATGAGGGTCAAGTTATTTCAACTGAAATGATCCCGTACCGTCGAGATCAACAAGAAAAGCGCTTAGCGGCAGCAGAAAGATCTTTGGCGGTTTTAGGAAAGATTAATCCACTCGCTCTCGAAGAGTTCACCGCTCTAGAAGAACGATCAAAATATTTGACTGATCAATTAGAAGATTTGAAAGCAACCAGACGTGATTTACTAGAAATTGTCCGTGAAGTTGATGAGCGAGTAGAAATCATATTCCGCGAAGCTTATGAAGAGACGGCACGACAATTTGCTTTGATTTTCCCAAGATTATTCCCTGGTGGCGAAGGCCGCTTGTTGCTAACTAATCCTGAAGATTTGTTAACTACAGGAATTGAAGTTGAAGCAAGACCTCCTGGAAAAAGAGTCAAGCGACTTTCATTACTTTCTGGAGGAGAACGTTCGTTAACCGCAGTTGCACTGCTCGTTGCCATCTTCAAAGCCCGTCCTAGTCCGTTTTATGTTTTGGATGAGGTTGAAGCCGCACTGGATGACACAAACTTAGGAAGATTGCTTGGAGTTCTCGCTGAACTTCGCGCATCTTCACAATTAATTATTGTCACTCACCAGAAGCGCACAATGGAGATCGCAGATTCACTTTATGGAGTTTCGATGCGTGGTGATGGCGTCACTCAAGTAATTTCACAGCGGATTCGTGAAATCGAGAACGCTTAAATTATGGCTCTGTTTTCTGGGATTACATCCTTAATATCAAAGTTGCGCCGTGAACCAGGTGTAAATGCAGATGTTGATTGGAATGAGATTGAAAGCCAACTAATTCAAAGTGACCTTGGACCAAAATTAAGTTCTGAGATAGTCGAATTGTTGAAGAAGAATTCCAAGGTATCCCTGGAAGAGGGCTTTCTTGAATTATTAGGCAATGAAAGAGATAGAAATTTAGTTAGAAATCAAAGCCCAAATGTAATTTTGATTGTTGGTGTCAATGGCGTTGGTAAAACAACGACAGTTGGAAAGTTGGCACATTACTTAGTTGCGACTGGAAATAAAGTAGTTATAGGTGCGGCAGATACATTTCGTGCAGCCGCGACTGGCCAAGTAAGTACCTGGGCCGTTAATGCCGGAGCAACATTAGTTTCTGGCAAAGATGGCGCAGATCCCGCAGCAATAGCCTTTGATGCAGTGGCCAAAGGTTTTGAAATTGGTGCTGATTTTGTTTTGATTGATACCGCAGGACGTTTGCACACCAAGGCGGGATTAATGGATGAGTTATCTAAAATCCGCCGGGTTATCGAAAAACGCACTCCCGTTGGCGAGGTTTTATTAGTTATTGATGGGACTACCGGACAAAATGGGCTAGCCCAGGCGAAGATTTTTGGCGATGCTGTAGGACTCTCTGGGGTGGTTGTGACCAAGTTGGATGGCTCTGCGAAAGGCGGGATAGCTTTCGCCATCGAGCGTGAACTTGGGGCTCCGATCAAATTTGTGGGCACGGGCGAGGGGATTTCCGACCTGCAACCCTTTGAGCCTGCGGCTTACGTTGCAGCGCTCATAAGCAGTTAGTTGTCGGGTTAACCTGCCCGTAACACAACCGCCCATTTTGTGATCTTTTGGAAACCTTTACTGCTCATATCCCGAAACACTGCAATCAGATACTTCGTTTACTCAACGGCGAGTGCCAACTCCGAGGCTCAATTCGGATTCTCATTTAATCCCACCTGAACGTGAGGAAAAATTATGACTGAAGTAGTTTTAAATACTGGTGATACAGCTTGGATGCTCACTAGTACCGCGTTGGTTCTACTAATGACTCCAGGTTTGGCACTTTTTTATGGCGGAATGGTCCGTGCTAAAGGCGTGCTGAATATGATGATGATGTCTTTTGTTTCAATGGGCATCGTCGCAGTGCTTTGGGTTGTCTATGGATACTCAATGACATTTGGAAAAGATTTAGGAAATGGATTACTTGGTGATCCAACTGAATTTATTGGATTAAAGGGATTGATTGCGCCAGACTCTTTGTTTGGAACAATTCCAACCACTGTCTTTATCGCTTTCCAAGCGATGTTCGCAGTAATTACAGTAGCCCTCATCTCTGGTGCAATCGCCGATCGAGCAAAGTTTGGCGCATGGGTGGTCTTTGTAATTGTTTGGTCAACATTGGTTTACTTCCCGGTAGCGCACTGGGTGTTTGACTTTGATAGCGGAGATAACGATCCAGGGGGATGGATTGCAAATCAGCTTGGTGCAATTGACTTCGCAGGTGGAACCGCAGTTCATATCAATGCTGGTATCGCAGGTCTTGCCGCTGTACTTGTAATTGGCAAACGTGCTGGCTTTGGTCGCGAACCATTTAAACCACACAACCTAACTTTGGTAATGGTCGGTGCCGGATTACTTTGGTTCGGATGGTTTGGATTTAACGCTGGTTCTGCTGTTGCATCTAATGCAGCTGCAGGCATAACTTTCCTAAATACATTTGTTGCAACAGGTGCAGCAATGTTGGCTTGGCTAACTGTAGAAAAGATTCGTGATGGCCATGCAACAAGTTTGGGCGCAGCATCAGGTGTAGTAGCTGGCTTAGTAGCAATCACGCCTGCATGTTCTTCAGTAGATCCATTGGGTGCAATCGCTGTTGGTGCGATTTCAAGTGTGCTTTGCTCCCTTGCCGTTGGATTGAAGTACAAACTCGGATATGACGACTCACTAGATGTTGTTGGCGTTCACTTAGTTGGCGGACTTTCCGGTTCGCTTCTTGTTGGTGTATTTGCAACAGCAGCAGCTCCAGCTGGTGTCGATGGCCTTCTTTATGGAGGAGGCAGTGGGCAATTAGTTAAGCAAGCAATTGCTTCTGGTGCAGTACTTGCTTACTCATTCATTGTCACTTTAATTATCGCGAAATTAATTGATGTAACTATGGGATTCCGAGTTTCTCAAGAAGCGGAAATCACTGGCATTGATCTAGCGGTACATGCTGAATCTGCATATGAAATCGGAAATGTTGGCTCATCAAGAGGAGGTTCCTTCTAATGGCAAATATGAATCTAATAACTGCAATCATCAAGCCGTTCAAATTAGATGATGTAAAAAATGCGCTTCAAGCACATGGCATAAAGGGGATGACAGTCTCTGAAGCCAGTGGTTTTGGCCGTCAACGTGGTCACACTGAGGTTTATCGCGGTGCTGAATACACAGTCGAGTTGGTACCAAAGGTCCGTCTTGAAGTACTAGTCAGCAGTAGCGATAACGAAGCTGTCATCGATGTAATCGTTAAAGCCGCATCATCAGGTTCGATTGGCGACGGGAAAGTTTGGTCGGTTCCTGTAGAGCAGGTAGTTCGAGTACGAACCGGCGAGAAGGGTGTAGACGCTCTCTAGTAATTAATGAGAGTCTAGCCAGATGGGCACACGCGAGCGTAGAGGACGCTCATATTCAGCTGATGCCCATCTGGCTTCTCTTTTTGGTGAAGCACTTTTACTACTTCCAATTGTCCCAAGTCGAGATTCTTTAGCACTTGCCGCAGTTGGTGGATATGGCCGTGGAGAGTTATCACCTGGCTCAGATTTAGATTTACTTTTTTTGCATAATGGAAATATTCCTGAAGCAGAGTTAACTAAAGCAGTTGAGAAAATCCTTTACCCTCTTTGGGATAGCGGTTATTCAGTAGATCATTCTGTACGCACCAGAAGTGAAGTTAAAGAAATTGCAGATACCGATGGACGTGTTGCTCTCGGCTTGTTAGATATTCGCTGGGTAGCAGGAAATCGTGATTTAGTGGATACGGTTGAAAGTGTTGCCTTGATGGATTGGCGAAAGAATGGCGCACGTTGGATTAATGAATTAAGAAAATACTCGCAAGAGCGCTCGCAAAGATCGGGCGAACTTGCTTATCTTCTAGAACCAGATTTGAAAGAATCGCGCGGAGGCTTACGGGATATCACTGCTTTACGTGGAATTGCAAAGACTGATTTAGTAGCCGTGGAATTAGATCGAATCGCCAAAGCGGAATCAACATTAAATAACGCTAGAGAGGCATTGCATTCAATTACCGGAAAGAGCAGCGATCGATTAAGTTTTTTTGAGCAAGATAAAGTTGCTGAATTGCTTGGCTATAAAGATGCTGATGAATTAATGCTAAATATTGCTCAATCAGCTAGAACTGTTGATTACTTATCCGAAACTGTTTTCCATCGTTTTGACCAATACCGTCCTGTGGCAAAACTTTTTTCATTCAAGGGCAGGGGATCTAACGACGAAAAAGTAACGGAGATCGCAAAAGGCGTTGGGATTTATAGAGGCGAAGTAGTTATTACCGGCGATTTAGAAACAGATCCATTAATTCTCCTTCGTGCAGCAGCATCCGCTGCCCAAAGAGGAATCCCACTTTCAATTGATAGTTGTAAATTGGCTAAAGAAAAGTTGAACTCTTTCCCAGAGCCGTGGCCGCGAGAAGCCCGCGAGGATTTTGTTGCTCTTCTTGGAGCGGGAAACGCGATGGCGCAAGTTTGGGAAGCACTAGATCAAGCAGAACTCACGCAGATATTGATCCCAGAGTGGAATCGGATCAGATCGTTACCGCAACGGAATGCTCTGCATAGACATACAGTAGATCGACATATGGTTGAAACTGCATTACATGCAAGTCTTTTGACCAGGCAAGTGCATCGCCCAGATTTGTTATTAGTTTCAGCGCTGTTGCATGACATGGGAAAAGGTTTGCCAGGAGATCACAGCATTATCGGCGCAGAAATAATTAAACCAATTTTGCAGCGCATGGGATTTCCAGAGAATGACGTATCTGTTGTTGAAACTTTGGTCATGCATCATTTGTTGCTTTCAACAGTAGCTACCCGTCGGGATTTAGATGACCCAACAACGATTAACTCTGTCTGTGAATTGATAAGTGATCCACTGACCATCGAACTCTTACACGCACTAAGTATTTCTGATGGTCAAGCAACTGGAAATACCGCTTGGAGCAATTGGAAAGCATCATTAGTTGCAGATCTGGTGAATCGGGTAAAAAAACAAATCTCAGGAGTTGGACTACCGCCACAACCAGAGTTTTCTGAGAGTGAAAAAGATTTGGCAAAGTCGGGCGAGGTACATCTTTCACTTATCAAGCGCGATGAAATCACCGAACTATTAATTATTGCGCCAGATCGACCAGGGTTGTTATCTATTGTCGCTGGATTCTTAACGATCAGCAGATTAAATGTTCGATCTGCAAGAACTCGCACCTTTGCAAATTCTGCAGTTATGCGTTGGTTGGTACTACCTGATGTTTATGCACCTGATATTTCAGAGAGCGCACTAAAGCAATCATTAGTACAAACTTTAAACGGGGAAGTGGACATTGCTGCAAAGATAAACGAACGGGTATCTAGTTATCGCTCGGCTTCTCCGATCCCAGTGCCACCACCAATTGTTGAAGTAATTCATGACGGTGCTACAGAGGCAACTGTTTTGGATGTGCGATCACATGATCAAATGGGATTGCTATATCTGCTTGGTAAAGCGGTCACCGAAGCCGGGGTAGATGTCCGGGCAGCGATAGTTTCTACTCTAGGAGCGGAAGCCTGCGATTCACTTTATATAACCGAAGTTGATGGTCGGCCTTTGGACCCGAAGCGGGCTTTAGAGGTTGCGCAAAGTATTGAGCAGCAGTTGCGCGCTAATAAAATCTAAATTGATCTAATAGGATCCAGCCATGTTTGATTCGCTCAGCAACCGACTTACCAAGACTTTTACCGGACTTCGTAATCGTGGCCGAATTAACCCAGTGGATATTGAAGAAACCTGCGAAGAGATTCGTGTTGCACTTCTTGAAGCTGATGTGGCTGGCTCGGTTGTCTCTTTACTAGTAGAAAAAGTGCGCACGCGATCACTTGAGCAAATATCACTGGATAAAAAAGGTATAAACCCAGGGCAACAGATAATTTCAATTGTTCACGAGGAATTAGTTTCGATTCTTGGTGGAAGTGCGCGCAGATTACGTTATGCGAAAGTTGCCCCAACAGTAATCATGCTTGCCGGATTGCAAGGTTCAGGAAAAACTACTTTGGCCGGAAAGTTAGCCGCATATTTAAAGAGCGAAGGTAATACTCCAGTACTTGTAGCTTGCGATTTACAAAGACCTAATGCTGTAGATCAATTGCAGATTGTTGGAAACTCCGTTGGGGTTCCAGTCTTTGCTCCAGAACCTGGAAACGGTGTTGGAGATCCAGTAAAAGTTGCAAAAGCTGGAATTGAATTTGCGAAACAAAAAGTACATAACTTTGTAATTGTTGATACCGCTGGACGACTTGGCGTTGATAAAGAGTTGATGGAACAAGCAAAAAATATTAGAGATGCAATATCACCTAACGAAGTACTTTTTGTTGTAGATGCAATGATCGGTCAAGATGCAGTAAATACCGCACAAGCATTTCTTGATGGCGTAGGTTTCGATGGAATTGTGCTCACCAAGATGGATGGAGATGCCAGAGGTGGTGCAGCACTTTCAATAGCATCAGTAACAGGTAGACCGGTGATGTTTTTATCAACTGGTGAAAAAAGTAGTGAGTTTGAGCCATTCCATCCAGATCGAATGGCAAATCGCATTTTGGGTATGGGAGATGTGGCAACTCTTGCTGAACAAGCAAAGAAAGCACTTGATGGACTTGATGGAGATAGCGCGCAAAAACTTGAGGCTAAGTTTGTAGCTGGTGAGAAATTTACTTTTGATGATTTTCTTGAGCAATTACAAGCCATGAAAAAAATGGGTTCGATGTCTAAGATTTTAGGAATGTTGCCGGGGGCGCAAAGCGCTGCCATGAAAAAACAAATTGCTGCAATAGATGAAAATGAATTAACTCGTGCAGAAGCAATAATTCATTCGATGACGCCATCTGAAAGACAAGAACCCAAAATTATTAATGGATCAAGACGGGCTCGTATTGCCCGAGGCAGCGGTACGGAAGTTTTTCAAGTCAACAATGTCTTAGATCGATTTACCGCCGCCCAAAAAGCGATGAAGCAGATGCGCAATCAGCCAGGTTTAGGAGGAGCAGCAAATCTGCCGGGTATGCCGCCCATGGCTGGAATGGCCGGAATGCCTGCTCAAAAGGTTGCCCCACCACCCAAGCGTTCCAAATCAGGCAATCCCGCTAAAAGAGCCCTTGAAGGCAGATAAATCTGCTCTAAATCTCCTCTAAATCTCCTCTATCTCCCCTTCGCAGGCTCAAAAATCAGGTGAGCTTAGGCCCGTTTTCGCATCTGGCCGTTGAGATGGCAAGATATGCCCCAAGTCAGGTGGGTTCGTTTCACCTGCTGGTACCGCTCGAACCAGATAACAATCTAGTTCCCAAAATTCAGGAGTGTTAGTGGCTGCAAAGATTCGTTTGGCGCGTATGGGAAAGATCCGTACCCCTCACTACCGTATTGTCGTTGCCGATTCACGTGCTGCACGTAACTCTCGTGCAATCGAAGAAATTGGTCGCTACTCACCAGGACAAGAACCATCTGTTATTAAAGTTGATTCATCACGCGCTTTGTATTGGTTAAGTGTTGGCGCAAAACCAACTGCAGCAGTAGAAGCGTTGTTGAAAATTACTGGTGACTGGCAAAAACATTACGACCTTCCTGGAAAAGAAGGAACTCTTCGCGTCGCTGCTCCAAAAGAGAGCAAGTTGATTCGTTTCGAAGCTGCTGTAAAAGAAGCTATGAATGAGCCAAAAGATGGCGCAACAACATTAAAGAAAAAAGCTGCAGAGCGTCTTGCTGCGAAGAAAGAGCCAGTAGTTCAAGCAGAAGCAGTAGAAGCACCAGCTGCACATGTTGAAGAAGTAGCTGCACCTGTTGAGGAAGCAGCTCCAGTAGCCGTTGAAGAAGTTGCAGCACCTGCTGCCGAAACTCCAGCCGAATAATCATGATCGATGAGGCATTAGAACATCTCATCAAAGGGATTGTTGATAATCCTGCTGAAGTAGCTGTAGCTGAAAAAAATGGTCGACGTGGATTAACTTATGAAGTGCGCGTACACCCAGAAGATATTGGCAAAGTAATCGGTCGTAATGGCCGCACTGCAAAAGCTCTTCGCACCGTTGCAAGTGCACTTGCTCGTCGCCCAATCCGGGTAGATCTGCTCGAAGCAGACGAATAAAAATGCTCCTGATCGTGGGCCGCATCGGTCGCGTTCACGGAGTGCGTGGCGAAGTTACCGTCGAAGTACGCACAGATTCACCTGAAGAGCGTTTCCAAGTTGGTACTCAGATTGCTACAGATCCTGCCAAATTTGGTCCTTTAACAATTACTGGACAACGTTGGCACAATGGAATTTTGCTCCTAACTTTTGAAGGCGTATCTGATCGCGGTGCTGCAGAAAAGATTAAGAATGTTTTGCTCATGGCCGAGGTTGATATCGCCGAAAGTGACGCTGATGAATTTCACGTACAGCTTTTGATTGGCTCTACTATCGAATTGATTGATGGAACTGTTCTTGGAACTATTGACGATGTACTTACTACTAAAGGTCAGAACCTGCTTTCATTCATGCGCGGTGGGAAACAAGTATTAATTCCTTTTGTTAAAGCAATCGTTCCAACTGTAGATATTGCATCGCGCAAAGTTGTCATTACGCCACCTGAGGGGTTAATCGATGAAGATTGATTTAATCTCAATTTTTCCTGAGTACTTTGCTCCGTTGAAACTTTCATTAATTGGCAAGGCAGAACAAGATGGTTTGTTGAGTATTCAAATTCACGACCTCCGAAATTTCACATCGGACATACATCGCACAGTTGATGACACTCCATACGGCGGTGGAGCTGGAATGGTGATGAAAGCTCAACCATGGGGAGACGCAACCGATCCAATTATTGAAAATGATCCGAAAGTAATTGTTATCGTCCCAACGCCGTCAGGTCAGGTGCTTTCGCAAGAGATGGCGGCAGAGTTATCAAAAGCCGATCATTTACTTTTTCTATGCGGAAGATATGAAGGAATTGATGCTCGTGTAATGACTGACTTAAGTAATCGCGTTGATCTACGCGAAATTTCAATTGGAGATTATGTTTTAGCTGGCGGCGAAGTCGCTGCCTTGGTAATGATTGAAGCGATCACTCGATTAATTCCAGGTGTACTCGGAAATGCTGCATCTTTGATCGAAGAGTCGCATTCGTTGATGCAAGATGGGGAGGCACTAGTTGAGTATCCAAATTTCACGAAGCCACCGGTCTGGCGCGGTCTGCAAGTGCCTGAAGTGCTCACCTCGGGAAATCACGGTGAGATTGCCAAATGGCGAGCCGCCCAAGCCCTAGCGCGCACCCAGAAGGTCAAGCAGATTAAGCCTACGAATGGTGACCAATAGCTCCTAAGTAGGCTGGTTTTGGGGATTACCCCTTGTTGAGGCAGAATACGCAGGTAGTTGCAGTACCACTCGATCGAGGCGCCCCGCCGCAGGGGGTAGCGAATCTCGATTTTGGTCGGGTTAGTTCAAGTAAGGCGCTCGTCCTGCGGCGATCTCCTTCCAGATGTTTTAAGAATGCAGGTATTAGAAATGAATATTCTTGACTCCTTAGATGCTGCCTCACTTCGCAGCGATATCCCAACCTTCCGCTCAGGCGATGAACTTAAAGTTCACGTACGCGTTATTGAAGGAAGCAAAAGCCGTATCCAGGTTTTCCAAGGTTTAGTAATTAGCCGTAGTGGAAGTGGAGTTCGCGAGACCTTCACAATCCGTAAAGTTTCTTACGGTGTTGGAGTCGAGCGTACATTCCCAGTCCACACCCCTGTAATTGAGAAGATGGAAGTTGTCCGTCGCGGAGATGTGCGTCGCGCAAAGCTTTACTACCTTCGCGAGTTGCGCGGAAAAGCTGCCAAGATCCGCGAACGTCGTGGTGAAGTTCCTACAACTGGTACTCCAGTTAGCGCAGTTACCTCTGCTCCTGTTTCTGAAGTGAGTGAAGCAACTGAAGCTGTAGAAACAGTAGCTACCGAAGAGAATTAATCGTCGTGAAATTTCCTGCGAAGGGTTCACTCCTTCGTGAAATTCCACTGCTTGTTACCGTTTCTTTAATAATCTCAATTGTTATTAAAGCATTTCTGGTTCAAGCATTTTATATTCCTTCTGGTTCAATGGAACAAACTTTAAAAATTAATGATCGAGTTGTTGTCAACAAATTAGGTAATTTCTTTACTGAAGTTAAACGTGGGGATGTCTTAGTTTTCCGCGATCCAGGGGGATGGTTACCTGAAAGTTTGCCAGAAAACCACTCAACTGCCGTGCGGATAATTCGAAGTGGATTAGTTTTTGTGGGCTTGCTTCCAGATCCAGCGAAGCAACACCTAATTAAACGTGTGATCGGTGTAGCTGGAGATGAAGTTGTCTGTTGTACTGATAAAAAGTTGAGCATTAATGGTGTGGTTATTAAAGAGAATTATCTTTACCCTGGAAATAATCCAAGTGAGTTAGAATTTCGAGTTACCGTTCCTGAAGGTTTTGTTTGGGCTATGGGAGATCACCGTGCAGCTAGTGAGGATTCCCGGTATCACCAAGAAGATCCTCGTAAAGGAATGGTTCCGCTTTCAGCTGTTGTAGGACGAGCGGTTGCAATTGTTTGGCCACCTAGCAATGCCGGATTCTTGCCGAAACCAGATGTACTAAAAAATATTCCAGTGCGCGAACCTAAATCTAATAACAAGCCCGCAACAAAATAAGAAATCAGCAAAATGGGCAAAAGTAAAAGCTCAACCGTAGAAGCAACTCTCTGGGCAAATGGATTTACCAGAATTGTTGGAGTCGATGAAGCTGGACGTGGTGCATACGCTGGTCCATTAGTTGTTGCAGCGGTAATTCTTGATCCAGATAATCCACTTGCGAAAGTTGGAGATTCAAAGAAATTCACACCTAAAGTAAGAGCAGAGATTGCCTTAGAGATAAGAGCGAGCGCATTGGCGGTTGCCGTAATTGAAATATCCCCGGGCGAGATTGATGCAAATGGAGTTCATAAAGCTAATTTAGCCGGGATGCGCCGGGCAATAGTTGAAATAGGAAAATGTGATTATGCCCTTACGGATGGCTACGCAATTGAAGGGGTGATGGTCCCGACATTAGCAATCTGGAAAGGGGATCAGGTCAGTGCAACTGTTGGAGCAGCATCAATTATTGCTAAAACGCATCGTGATCAAATAATGATTGAGAGCGATCTTCAATTTCCAGGATATGGATTTGCAGATCACAAAGGTTATGGCACTGCAACTCACACAGCGGCGTTAAGAAGTAAAGGCGTAACTTCAATCCATCGACGCAGTTTTGCGCCAATTGCTGAATTACTTTTAAACAGTTGATTTTCTTGCACAGTCACGGGATTAAGATTTAAAGCATTTAAAAAGCTAATTTACTCTGCCGAATGTGCAAAACAGTAAGCAGCTATTGGGTGCTACCGGAGAAGAGATAGCTGTCGATTATCTGGTTTCTCAAGGTTATGTAGTTTTTGATCGGAATTGGCGCTCTAAGAGTGGCGAGATAGACATTATTGCAAGTGAGAAATTTAATTCTCAAGATGAACTTATTTTTATAGAGGTAAAAACCAGATCTAGTCGAGATTATGGTGATCCTATTCAAGCCATCACTGCAACTAAGTATTTAAGAATGTATCGATTGGCACTTGAGTGGCTAAGTGAGAATAGTGCTAGCCGCGAAGCATGGAGATTAGATGTCATTTCAATTGTAATTTCAAGAGCGCAAGAGATAGAGATTGACCATTTAAAAAGAGTCTGTGCATGAGTCTTGCTATCGCAAAATGTATTTCACTGATTGGGTTAAATGGTTCAGTTATTGATGTAGAGGCGGATATCGGGATTGGACTACCAGGATTCACACTATTGGGATTGCCGGATGCTGCACTCTCTGAATCTCGCGACCGGGTTCGTGCTGCGCTGATAAATTCTGGAGAAACCTGGCCAAACAAACGGGTAACAATCTCACTTTCACCTGCATGGCTTCCAAAACGCGGATCAGGATTTGATCTGGCTATCGCTGCAGCACTGCTCGCAGCCTCAGACGCCGCACCAATGGACAGATTAAATAATGTAATTATCTTGGGAGAGTTAACTCTGGAAGGAAAAATAAAAGGGATTCTAGGAATTTTACCGGCATTGATGGCAGCCAAGAAAGCTGGATTTGAAAAAGCAATAGTTCCATTAGTCAATGCACAAGAAGCCGGATTAGTAAGCGGTTTAGAAATTTTAGCTATGAGCACTTTGAAAGAGTGTGCGCTTTGGATTCGAACTGGTGAAACTCTTACGCATTCATTTACTGAAAATTATGTAGATAAAAATGGAAGCGAAGAGTTGGATTTGAGTGAAGTAGGTGGTCAACTTCAAGCCCGCAAAGCTTTAGAGATTTCAGCGATTGGTGGGCATCACTTGTTGATGATCGGTCCTCCAGGGGCTGGCAAGACCATGCTCGCTGCAAGATTGCCATCCATCCTTCCTCCCCTAGATCGAGAAGGCGCCCTTGAAGTAACCGCTTTGCACTCCTTGGCGGGAAAAGTTAGCCACGATTCACCGCTGATTACACAACCACCATTTGTTGCTCCGCATCACAGTGCAACCAGAGCGGCACTTGTTGGTGGTGGAGGAGTGAACATCAAGCCAGGGGCATGCTCGCTTGCTCATAACGGAGTTCTTTTCTTGGATGAAGCTCCTGAAATGAGTTCTGGAGTACTGGACGCATTGCGCCAGCCACTTGAATCTGGATCAATCACAATCTCTCGAAGTGGCGCAAGTGCGAATTTTCCATCACGTTTCACTTTAGTTTTGGCAGCAAATCCATGTCCTTGTGGTCGATTTACTGGAACTGGTCGCAACTGCTCATGCACGCCACAATCAGTACGTCGCTATCTCAATAAACTTTCAGGTCCACTTTTGGATCGCATTGATTTACAGGTAGAAGTTGGAGCAACGGGTCGTGCTGGGCTGTCACAAATTGGCGAGAGCAGTGAGGTAGTCCGCGCCAGAGTCATGAACGCAAGAAGTATTGCGGCAATTCGTTTTTCAAATTATTACTGGAAAAGCAATTCATTAATCCCAGCAAAGTATTTGCGCACTGAGTTTGCGCCGGAATCTGCCGGTGTACTCTTTTTGAATCGGGCACTTGATCGGGAATTGATTACAGCTCGGGCATTTCATCGAATCATTCGAGTCAGTTGGTCAATTGCGGATCTACATCAACATCCGATTCCCACTCTTTCTGATATCGAAGAAGCAACAAAATTGCATGAGCGGAGTTTTGTGTGAGAAGAGTTATCCCTAGTGATAAGGAATGGCCAAGTCAATTAGGAATGTTAGAAGTTCCTCCGTCACAATTATTTATAGAATCCAGCGAATCTGATTTGTCGGTGTTAACTGCTAAATCAATCGCAATTGTAGGTTCACGAAATGCAACACCATATGGATTAAGAGTTGCTGCTGATTTTGCCGCCGTACTTGCTGAAGCCGGTTACACCATTATTAGTGGAGGAGCCTTTGGAGTTGATGCTGCCGCGCATCGCGGAGCACTATCAGTGGGCGGCAAAACAGTAGTGGTCCTTGCCGGGGGAGTTGATTGTCCTTATCCGATGGCCCATAGCAATTTGTTTACAGATGCCAGTAGAAAGGGTGCTCTTGTTTCTGAACATCCAGCAGGGACTCCTTCACACAAACATAACTTTTTGAGTCGGAATCGAATCATCGCGGGGCTAGCATTCGGTACTTTAATTGTTGAAGCTGCTTATAAAAGCGGAGCGATTAGAACCGCCTTAGACACAGTGAAATTGTTGCGCCCGGTTATGGCGATTCCTGGACCAATCTCTTCGCCACTTAGCGCCGGCGTGAACCGCTTAATCGCTGATCGAGTTGCTGAACTGGTCACTTCTTGCTGGGAGATTGAGGAGATGGTCGGGTCCTATGGCCAGAGTGGTCAGTTGATGCTTGGTGCTGATGGGATGATTGACCCGTGCCAAATTCAGAGCAATCAACCCCAGATTTTCGGTCAGGGTTTGTCACTCTCGTAGGTCGGCCTAACACCGGAAAATCAACTTTGATAAATGCACTAGTCGGCGAAAAAATAGCAATTACTTCAACCAGGCCGCAGACAACTCGACGGATCATTCGTGGAGTAATTTCGCGTCCGCAAGGTCAATTAATTTTGGTAGATACACCGGGATTGCATCGCCCGCGGACATTATTAGGTGAGCGCTTAAACGCGATTGTGGCTGAGGCTTACTCAGATGTTGATTTAATCGCTTGTTGCCTTCCAGCAAATGAAAGCAGCGGATCTGGAGATGAACGGATCATTAGTGAAATTACTGGAAAAATTCCATTGATTGCCATAGTTACAAAAAGTGATTCAGTTCCAAAAGATGCGCTTCCTAAAAGATTATTAGAAGTTTCAAAATTGGCTCCATGGAAAGAGATCATTCCGGTCTCAGCACGCAAAGGCGATCAGATTGAAAAGTTGCGCGAACTGTTCATCTCCTACCTTCCAACCGGTCCAGCTCTTTACCCAGATAATCAAGTTAATGAAGATGATGATTACATGGTCTTTGCTGAATTAATTCGCGAAGCAGCCCTTGAGGAAGTTTCCGATGAGCTTCCACATTCGATTGTTGTGGTTATAGATGAGATCCAGGAAAAGAACATCAAAACTATTTTTGCCACACTCTTCCTTGAGCGTCCAAGTCAGCGCATAATTGTCCTAGGACCAGGCGGGGAGCGGCTGAAGAAGATCGGAACCAAAGCAAGACGTGAAATTGAACTAGTAACAGGGAAACAGGTTTTTCTGAATTTACATATTTCAATTGAAAAAGAGTGGCAGCGAAATCCGCGATCGCTCGAAAAGTTTGGATTTTAAGGAGCAAAACAGTGAAAAGAATTGCAATCGCCGGCATTTTGACCGAATGTAATGATTTCACTAGCGCGTTAATTACAGAAGCGGATTTTGAACGAGTTGAACTACTTCGTGGCGATCAGATGTTTGAGCGAACTGACGGCGTAGTTGGTGGAACGTTGACCGAACTTGCAAAACATGCAGAATTCACTCCAGTACCTTTACTTTTCACCTCAACTATCCCAGGTGGAGCATTAACAGATCAGTGTTACACAACTTTTCATGATGAAATTATTGAACGTTTGAAAGATGCAGGCGTGATTGATGGAGTATTGCTTTTATTGCACGGCGCAGCAGTCTCAGTGAGCGTCGCAGATATTGAAGGAGAATTACTTGAGTCAGTGCGAAAAGTGGTCGGTTTAGAAATTCCCGTAATGGTCACGCTCGATCTGCATGCGCACATCACTGAAAAGATGGTCGCTCTTTCAACAGCGTTGTTTGGATGGGAAACCTATCCACATATGGATTCATTCACTACCGGTGCTCGTGCTGCACATTTAATGGTGCGCACGCTAAATAAAGAGGTTAATCCAGTTCAAGTTATGGCTCGGGTTCCAGTGCTGACTAGCGCGATTAATGCATCTACCGAACGACCTGGACCCTTTTTTGATTTAATGAGAAAAGCAAAAAAGTGGGAGCACGAGGGCAAATGTTTATCGAGCAGCGTCTTTTTGGTTCATCCATATATTGATCGCCCAGAAATGGGTAGTGGTGCGCTGATCGTTACAGATAATGATCCGAAGCGTGCGGCCGAGATGGCCCGCGAGATTGCACAAGAGTATTGGAATCGGCGCCAAGAGTTTGAACCTGAAGTATGGAAACCCGAAGCAGCTATTCGCGATGCAATAGAGAATCACAGTGGTCGATCAGTTTTAACTGAAGTTGCAGATACTTGTGGTGGAGGGTCTGCGGGTGATTGTGTTGCAGTGCTACGCGCTTTACTTGATATTGATGTGAACATTAAAGCGATCTATCCTGTGGTTTCACCTAACGCTGCAGCAATAGCGATTAAAGCTGGCGTGGGATCAGAAGTTGCATTACAGATCGGTGCTGAGATTGATAAAAAGTGGGGAGCTCCAGTAAGTATCAAAGGCACTGTTCTTAATGTGAGCGATGGACATTTCACTTATCAAGGTGGAGTTTGGGATGGCGCAAGTGGACGTATGGGCGCTACCGCAGTAGTTAGAGTTGGTGGAATCGACATTGTCATAGCGACTTTCCCAACATATGAGTGGCGAGATGAGCAGTACCTTTCAATGGGGCTAAATCCGGCCGATTACAAATTGATAATTGTTAAGAACCCAATGAATTACTTCATGACATATAGTCCTATCGCAGATAACTTCTATGTAATTGATTCACCTGGACCAACTCCGGCAACCTGCAAAGCGCTAACTTACGTGCAAAGAGAAAGACCATTCTTCCCATTCGATAGCGACATTGCCGGAGATACCGTAAAACTCTATGGAGCTGTTAGCCAATCTTGATTTTTTTGCTAGCCAAGTAAGAACCGATTAGGACTAATGGGAAGCCGATAAAAATTCCCAGAGTCAGTGGTTCGTCAATCAAAATAACACCGAGTCCGATTGCTACTGCTGTATTTATATATGTGACTACTGAAGCTCGCGCCGAACCAACTTGTGCAAGTAATTTAAAGAAGTAGTAAAAAGCGGCAGCTGTACAGATCGCACCTAATCCAATAAGAGAGGAGGTAGCTTTTAGTGAAGGAGTTTGGGTTGGGAAGGTCAATGCAGCAGGTACCGCGAAAATAACTGCTGTGATCGCCATGGAGATTCCACTCACGGCAATTCCCGGCACCTCTGGTGCCTTTGTTGAAATCATATTAGTTGCAAATGCATAGAGGAATGCGGATAGCAAAACCATTAATACGCCGGCAAGATCTGTTGCACCGCGCAGAGTGTCAACGCCGACAAGTGCAAAAACCCCAATAAAACCAATCACTAATCCGAATAACCTTTTGGAGTGCCATACGGTTGTGTCACCTGAAGCCGATGCCAGCAATGTTGCCCAGATGGGAACAGTGGCGATAAGTAATCCAGCCAATCCGGATGTAATGCTTTTTTCTGCTGTGGTGATTAAGTACCAAGGGCCAACCATTTCAAGAATGGCGTAGACAACAATCAATTTCCAGTACTTCTTAGCGGGTGCAATAGCACCTTGCTTAATCGCGATTGGTAGCAAAATAAGTGCGCCAATCAAAACTCGGGAAAAAACCACCATGGGCGTAGAGAACTCTGCGACAGCAATCTTAATAAATAGATATGGAACGCCCCAAAGAACACCTACTAAAAGGAATAGGCCAACTGACTTACGGGAGTTCATTTGTTGATCCTACTAGGGTTCTATAAACCTAGAATCTTATTAATCTCCTCTGAAATCTCTTCACGCAAGCGCAAACTATCTGTGACATAGGCTCCTTGACTAAAGAATCCGTGGATCATCCCTGGGTACTCGCGCATAGAAACAGATACTTCTTCATCGGTTAAACGTTGCGCATACTTCTTTCCATCAGAGTAAAGAACATCACATTGCGCCAAAATCACAATCGCTGGCGCCACACCTTTTAACGTTGTTGCACTGTGTGGAACAGCATAAGGATTTTTATCATCGGCATTACCATTTAAATATTGATCCCAGAGAAAAGCCATCCGATCGCGAGTCAGGCCATAACCTTCTGCATAATCATTCATAGATTCAGTGTCTGAATCTCTTTGGTTGCATGGATAAAGTAAGAGTTGGTATGCAAGTTGAATATTTTGATCTCGGGCTTTCAGCGCAACCGCAGATGCGAGATTTCCTCCAGCACTATCTCCAGATACTGCAATCTTTTTAGGATCAATATTTAGAGTTTTGGCATTTTCGATTGTCCACTCAACACTTGACCAGCAATCATCAAATGGAATGGGGAATTTGTGTTCTGGAGCTTTTTGATAATTCACTGCAATTACTACTGATTTTGTTCTATTTGCAATTGCACTCAAAGGCGCTTGATACATTTCAATAAAGTTAAAAACCCATCCACCGCCGTGAAAAAATAGAAGTACCGGAAATGGACCTGAACCTTCAGGAGTAATAACTAGCGCTGAAATATCTGCTGTTGGGGTCGGAATTGTTTTTAGTTGAGTAGAAGCAACCGCTTCACTTGGTCCACCATCATTAATAAACAGGTGCGTATTTTTACGCAGAGTTGAGATAGGCGCATCACCAGCTACTGGTAGGCCTAATGCAGCACGATCTGCTAGAAATTTTGCGGCTTGTGGATGTAAAGGTGCTGACATTTTTCCTCCTTATTTAATGACTCATTGGAGTTTATTCACGTTTATTCAAGTTTATTGAATACTCCCTGAGAACGGTACAATTTGAGGAGATTTCCAGCAATTAGGAGCCATAAATGCGAGTAGGCGTATTAACCGGTGGCGGGGATTGTCCTGGGTTAAATGCGGTTATTCGAGCTGCGGTGCGCAAAGGCGTTAAAGAGTATGGGTATGAATTCATCGGATTCAAAGATGGCTGGAAAGGCCCACTCGAGGGATTAACAATTCCATTAGATATTTCAACCACACGGGGGATACTTCCACGCGGTGGAACCATTTTGGGATCTTCACGAACCAATCCTTTCAAGATTGATGGCGGAATTGAAAAGATTAAATCAAATTTAGCTGCACATGGAGTCGATGCTCTTATTGCTATAGGCGGGGAAGACACATTAGGAGTAGCAACAAAACTACATTCACTTGGTGTAAATGTTGTTGGCGTTCCAAAAACAATTGATAATGATTTAAACAATACTGATTACACATTCGGATTCGATACCGCGGTCAATATTGCTGTTGAAGCGATTGATCGCCTTCATACGACAGCAGAATCACATCACCGAACATTGATTGTCGAAGTAATGGGCAGGCATGCTGGTTGGATCGCATTGCATGCAGGACTTGCTGGTGGCGCCGCATGTATCTTGATTCCAGAAATTCCTTTTTCGATTGAAAAAGTATGTGAGTATGTTGAATCTCGCTATAAAACAAATTACGCACCAATTATTGTGATCGCAGAAGGCGCAGTGCCTAAAGATGGTGACATGATTACCAAAGATGGATCTTTAGACTCATTTGGACATGTGAAACTCTCTGGCATTGGTGAATGGCTTGCTCAGGAAATTGAAAAACGAACTGGCAAAGAAGCACGAACTTCCGTGTTGGGCCACATTCAACGTGGTGGGACACCAACCGCATTTGACCGCGTTTTAGCAACCCGCTTTGGATTGCATGCAATTACGGCTATCCATGATGGAGATTTTGGCAAAATGGTGGCCTTGCACGGAACCCAGATTGAACGGGTTTTGCTCTCTACGGCAACTGAAAAACTCAAAGTCGTGGACCCAGCCCTCTACGCCGAAGCGGAAATCTTCTTCGGATAGCTCAGATTTAAATACCCCGCCCCTAACAGCAAAGGATCTCTAGAATTATGAGCGTGACTCCCAATTCAACTCAATCGTCTCAAATCGATGCCCTTTTCACCCCTGGACTAGTTGCTGCTCAGCAACCAAATTGGCCAGATAAAGAGGCGTTGGCAAAAGCAGTTGAAGAGTTGCGCACTTTTCCACCACTTGTTTTTGCTGGTGAGTGTGACACCTTAAAAGAGAAAATTGCAGAAGCTGCAGAGGGCCGCGCATTTTGGTTGCAAGGTGGAGATTGTGCTGAAACTTTTGCTGGAGCAACTGCAGATTCAATTCGAAACCGAATGAAAACTATTTTACAGATGGCTGCCGTATTGCAATATGGCGCAAGTTTGCCGGTATTAAAAGTTGGCCGTATGGCTGGACAGTTTGCCAAACCGCGCAGTAACGATAATGAAACTCGTGGAGATGTAACTCTTCCGGCCTATCGCGGAGATGCAGTAAATGATTTGGAGTTCACACTTGAATCACGGACCCCAGACCCACAAAGATTAGTTAAGGTTTATCAAACTTCAGTTTCTACACTTAATTTAGTTCGTGCCTTCACTCATGGTGGCTTTGCTGATCTGCGCCGTGTGCATGAATGGAACAAGGGATTCATCCGTGACTCAGCAGTAGGCGAACGTTATGAGCAGATGGCAAATGAAATTGGCAGAGCGTTAGCATTTATGCAATCAGCTGGTGTTGATCCAGATGCATTTAGAAGTGTGGATCTTTACTCAAGCCATGAAGCATTAATCCTTGAGTATGAGCGCGCGCTAACTCGAATTGATTCACGTACCCAGGAGCCATACGACGTTTCGGCTCACTTTGTTTGGATTGGGGAACGTACCCGCAAAATTGATGGAGCGCATGTTGATTTCTGTTCCAAAATTCGCAACCCAATTGGCGTAAAACTTGGACCTAAAACCCAAGTTGATGAAGTACTAGCCTTAATTGAGAAGCTAGACCCAAATCGCGAACCTGGCAGATTGACTTTCATCACTCGCATGGGTGCCGGCGTTGTTCGTGAAGCACTTCCTAAATTAGTAGATGGTGTAACAAAATCTGGAGCAAAAGTTTTGTGGGTTTGTGATCCGATGCATGGCAATACTTATGAAGCGCCAAGTGGTTACAAGACTAGAAAATTTGATGACGTGCTAGATGAGGTTCGTGGATTCTTTGAAGTCCATAAAAAACTAGGAACTCATCCAGGTGGAATCCATATTGAGTTAACCGGTGATGATGTCACTGAGTGCGTCGGTGGGGGAGAGCAAATCTCACATGATGATCTTTCCTCTCGATATGAGACTGCTTGCGACCCACGTTTGAACCACACTCAATCACTTGAGCTTGCTTTTCTCGTTGCCGAAATGCTGCGTGATCGCTAGCCTTTTGCAGTGCTTTCAACTGCCTCTATCAAGACGCCAATAGGTTCTTTGCTCTGGATTGCAGATAGTGATCTAGTTTTAGCCGCTGGATTTACTACTGTAGAAGAGTTGTCATTGAAATTATCAAGTGACGACCAAGAGAGAGAAATCAAGAACAGTAAAGCAGTTGGCAAAATCGCAGATTTAATTAACGCCTACTTTGATGGTGAATTAGATGCCTTAAATGCAATAGAGGTCCGTCAGCCGGGATCTCAATTTTCACAAGCGGCGTGGAAAGCGATGCGGAAAATTAAAAGTGGAAAAGTAATCTCGTATGCAGATTTAGCCCAGCGTTCAGGATCGCCAGCGGCTGTACGTGCTGCGGGTACCGCATGTGGACGAAATGCAGTTGCGCCGATTGTGCCCTGTCATCGAATTGTTAAAACCGGCGGCGCGCTCGGGAATTATGGTTATGGAATACCCAAGAAAGAGTGGCTATTAAAACACGAAGGCGCGCTTTAATAACCTTGCTCACAAGTGAGTATCTGCATACTCTTCACCAATGACAAATACGATCTTTCTCACTGCCAAACGTGGCCCAGCAATTACATTTGCAGTTTTTAGCACCATAATTTTGATTTTTCTGCCGATCGTAAGTGGGGTCTATCTGTCAGTAGGTAAATCAAATCCAGCACCGAAAATCGCCAACGCCCTCTTGGCAAAGAGTGAGTTCCGAGATGCCGCAGCCAATAAATTAATTGAAAATATTTCAAAAGATTCAGAGGGAATACAAGCGTTACTTTTTGAAGCTAAGGCAAAAGAAATCAGAGTAGCGCTTTCTGATGCTATGGGGACAAAGGCTTTTGAAGATGAGGTAGTTCTCATTACCCAAAAGGCTTATGATTTTTATGTAGATGGAGACACTCAATCTGGATCAATTGATATTCGCCCAATCGCTTCGATGGCTTTGAAAGCTTTTTCTGAAGTTGCACCACTTTTGTCACTAGCTGAAGGCCAAATAAAGGATATTGCTCCAATTGCTCTTACTAGTTCGACATCTGAAGTTGATTTAAAACAAATTAAAAACGGATTCACTGGTCTTGTTTTCGTTTTATGGATTGGTTTTATCTTGGTTTCTGCTCTTTATTGGAGATTTGCCAGCAACTTGCATAATGCGTTGAAATTCTCCGGAATTCAAAGTGCGGTATTTGCCGTAATTTCTATTTTGATCTTCTTAATTGGATCTGCGGCTGGTGGCAGTATCGGGGGAAATTCAGCTGACCAGTTACCCCAAATCGCTATACCAATAGTTGCGCAGGCCTTGATCTCACCATTTTTGACTCTTGCAATTTTAGGTTTTATGGTGAGTGCAATCTTGGTTGGATATCTCTTTAAAATGGTTCGAAAGCAGCTTAAAGCCAGTAACTAAGCAAAGTTAATGAGCGCCTAAGCGGTACCAACTGTTTGCGGTTTTCCACATAACTGCATCGCGGGTTGTTATCGCATGACGTGCCAGGCTGGTTTCAAAATCTGAGGCGAGTTTTTCCAACGAAACAAATTGGCGATCAACTGGAAAATTACTGCCCCACATAACCCGATCTGGTGTGAATAATTCCAGCGCAGTATCGATCAAAGTATCCATTGCATCATTTGGCCAGTTGCGGTGGTACATGTAAAGACCACTTAATTTAATCGCGATGTTTTGATGCGCCGCTAATTTCGCTAATTCAATTTTCCAATCAGCAATTCCGGCCCGATCCCATTTAAGCGGCATAATGAAATGGTTAATTACCATCTTGGTTTGTGGAAACTCTTGCGCTAAGCCTGCTGCCCCTGCAGATTGATCAGGGAAAATTTGTAGATCAAAGATCATTCCTTGGTCACCAAGATACGCAAAGTTCTTCCGCCATGTCTTGTCATGCATAATCTCTGGACTATCGGTAAATGTGTACTCGGGATCGGTGTGGTAATTAAGGATCTGTCTTACGCCAACTACTCGATCACTTGCTTGGCGGTGAGCAGCCAGTAACTCTGGAAAATCTTCCTTTAGTAAATTACCACCGGCAACAATCGCGAACGGAGTTTCAAAACCAGCGAGTGTTTTTGCTAGCCATCTACTTTCACCGACGGGATTGGTTGGATCCCACGCTGCTTCAACATGGACCAGACCAGCAAGTTCGATAGTCGCTGTATCTTTGCGATACTCGGGCAAAAGATAATCAACTGCTAAGTTCTTTAAATTTCCAAAAGCTGCTTCTCGATCTTCTGGATCGGTTAGCCATGGGTAAGTACCTACATTTAAGTCCCACAGATGCATATGCGAATCGATGCATTTCATTGATTTAACCTCTCTGTAAATCGAGGGTATCTGTGGCTTCTGGACTCAATGCTAAGTAACCACCATCTACAGCCAAATCTGCTCCAGTAACAAAACTTGCATCAGGGCTGGCTAGCCAGGCAACAGCTGCTGCAACTTCGTCCGGCTCACCGCAACGATTCATCATGGAGTAAAGCCCCCAGACAGGTTCCCATTTTTTGCGGTCATTGCCAGCAGCTTCATCAAGAGTCTCAGTCCAAATCCAACCGGGACTTACAGAGTTAACGCGGATACGATCTTTGGAAAGATCCAGCGCTTGGCATTTTGTTAATTCAAGAAGTGCACCTTTCATCGCGTTGTATGTCCAGCGACCAGTTTGGGCGCGATGTGCCGAGATGCTTGCGATATTTACGATTGCTGGATTCGCACTTTTACGCAGTTGGCTAAGTGATTGAGTCACCAAATTGGCACCGGCTAAAAGGTTTACTTCAAAAGTCTTTTGCCACTGCTCGCGAGTAGCATCAATACCAGAAAGTAAAAAGACCGCAGCATTGTTTACCAAGATATCTAGCGAACCACCTTTACTTACCGCTAACTCAATTGCCTTGCCACGAGCCGTCTCATCACAAACGTCTCCTGCGACTATATGCAGGTTGGGGTTATTCAAATCGCTCTGCATTTTTTTCAATAAACTTTCATTTAAATCTAGCGCTACTACAGAAATTCCATCCTTTAGAAATCGTCGGACACATGCCGCACCAATTCCGGAAGCTCCACCAGTTACGATCGCTGTTCTTTTATCACTCACGATTTGATCCCCTTTAGATTAAAATGCGCCCAAATTAAAATACGCAGTTAGGTGGGTAAATTTATTTTTCTTTCTTTTCATGATATTTACGCCGCTCAGATCTAATACTCGTCCATCAGGTGCAGTTAATTTAGCGCACCATTCCACTGTTCCTTCGTGCTTATCGCCATACGAGCGCATTACTTCTACTGACAATCCAGGATATGCGGCTGCGCTATTCTCATAGAAAGTTCGAATTTGATCATGTCCGACAAGTGTTACTCCATCCGGACCGGTCCATCTTGCATCTTCCGAGAAGAAGGACAAAATTGCTTTGATATCCCGACTCTCTTCAGCGGTCCAGTACTCCCGAGCAAGCTTGGTTAACTTATTTTTCATGGACGTACTCCTATTTCGATTTATTTACGAGTAAACCTAGAAAGATAGTACTTCGGGTTAACCTGCATGGCAATCATTGCGAAAACAATCAAAGTTCCACCAGCAAGAGTTCGAGCCGTAAGAACTTCCTGACCGGCAATTACGGCGACAAGTGCCGCGAAAACCACTTCGAGGGTGAGAATTACCGCCACTGAAGTTGCGTCCATGTGGGATTGAGCCCACGTTTGAATCAAGAAACCCGCAGAGGTTGCAAATAAAGCTGTTATTAGAATCGCCTTCCAAACGTCAGAATCTGGGGGAGCGACATAGCCATTTGAAAATCCAGTGATGCCAGTAACGATCGTGACTGTACCAAGTTGTACAACTGTCAAAGGGTAAGTTGCAAAACGGGATGACCATTCTCCAAGACCGATGATGTGAAGAGCGAAAAAGAGCGCACAAAGCAATGT